>Ga0308011_10000029_pt1 | contig 71273 bp, 57 predicted proteins | sample Neamet177_FD_203144 | JGI IMG/M metagenome (GOLD analysis project Ga0308011, IMG submission 203144) | Marine microbial communities from water near the shore, Antarctic Ocean - #177 | ecosystem: Environmental > Aquatic > Marine > Unclassified | place: Southern Ocean | collected 2014-07-25 | reverse complement strand
CATTAACAATAAAGAAGATTGGCCAAAAATTCACGAATTTTTAATGACTAACTTTTTAAATTTAGATGCCTTTTGGGAAGAATTTAACGAGTTATTTTACGCGTTAAAAAACTAAGAAAAACGAATTATTAAACTTGATCAGGTTGTTATTTGATTAAGTGATACTATATTTTAAAGGAGGTAAATAGCTTTAGTTATAAAGTGTTACCTCCTTTTTTTTGTTTCGTTAATTTTGTTGGGTGTTTTAATCACGCAACAAACCTATACTAAGCGTTATATATACATTTTTAAATATGATTGAATTAAAACCATTTACTGAACATGACTTTGAGATTTTTAAAAGTTGGATTGATAGTGAGGAAGCATTGTTTCAATTTGCTGGGTCAATTTTTTCTTACCCTTTAACAAATGACCAATTAAGGCATTATATTAAAATGACTGATAAAAAGCCATTAAAAATTATTTTAAATTCTACAAAACAAATAATAGGACATTGTGAACTCAATTTTGAAAACGGCAATAATAGGTTATCTAGAATTTTAATTGGGAATAAAAATTTAAGAGGAAAGAGAATCGGGGAGGAAGTGGTTCGTAAAATGGCAAACTTATTATTTGAGAATTCTAAAATAAATGAAGTCGATTTAAATGTTTTTGACTGGAATAAGGGCGCAATCAAATGCTATGAAAATGTAGGGTTTAGAATCAATCACGATAACACAGATGAAATGACCATAAACGGTAAAGTCTGGACTAGGTTAAACATGATCTTAAAAAGAAAAGAGATCTAACACTAATCATAATTAATACAAGTTTGGCTATGTGCACGTCCAAAAGTTTAGTTACTTTTAATCCTTACTAACCAAAAGGTTAGGGGGATATTAAAAAGTAGATGAAAAACTATATTATAATTACATATTGCCTTTTGTTCAATCTGCTAGCGTATGGTTAGAAAAATGAACCGTATAAGGTAGACAATAGCAATCCTAAAAATGTTGTAAATGCAATATTTTATGCAGCAAAAAACAATGACTTCAGTGTTTTAAAAGAGCTTTGTGATCCATTAGATAAGGGAGATGATAATACCAAAATGATTTGTTGGCTTTGTGACACTTCATTAGTAAAATATTCTAAAGCGCATGACTTTATATCTAAATCAAAGAATAATAGCATACCTTTAGAAACTGTGAAGAAAGAAATGAAAGCATTTTTATCCGATTGGAGACCACAATTTATTAGAATGTTTAATACAGGGGAAATTGTAGGAGACACAAAATACCTGATGGGTATTGAAGGTATGCCAAATATGCCTTCAGCATATATTCCAATTCAATACAATGATCCAAAAGGTAACTTGGTTAAAGACACTGTTCTTTTGATTAAAAGAAAAGAGAAATGGTATCTAATGGGAATATAAACAATTAAATAAGTTCGTTTTTAAGAACTTAAATATAAAATTATGAAAAAAATAAAATTATTCCTATTGGTTATTTTATCCATAAATGGCTTTATAGCATCTTCTCAAACATTTACATTTCAGCAACATATTAATGCCTCTTCAAATGATGCTGAAGAAAAGTTTGATGGATCTTATGTTACTATCAACAGTTCAGATCTTGAAATGATGTATGATTCTTGGAATAATCAAGGTTTACAAAAAATTGGTTTAAGGTTTGATAATATTACAATACCTTCTAATGCAATTATATCTAATGCTTATATTCAATTTACGGCAGATGGAAGTAATTCTGGAAATATGTCAATGACAATAAAAGGAGAAGACGTAGCTAATTCCCCTGTGTTTTTGAGTGGTACAAACAATATATCAAATCGTGTTACAACGACCTCTAACGTAATTTGGGATCCTATTCCAGCATGGATAGATGATGCGTCAGGTATTGCTCAAAATACACCAGATTTAACGCTTATCGTCAACGAAATTATGACATCTAATGGGTGGCAAAGTGGAAACCCAATTACATTTATTATTAATGGAACTGGCAATAGTACAGACCTTAGAAAAACTTACTCATTTGATGGAAGTCCATCTAAATCTGCAGAATTGATTATTGAATATGCGTCAATTTCAAACATTGATTTAGCTTTAACTTCCATTATTACACCAGGAAACAGTAGTTATTCAAACCCAGCATCTATTGTTCAAGTAGAAATTTTAAGCTATGGGAACTTAGCAGCAGTGAACTATAATGTTTCATTTTCAATTAATGGTAATTTAATTGCTAGTGAGCCAGGTACAACGCCCTTAAGTTTAGGAGAAACTACCCTTTTTACATTTGCACAAACAGCAAACTTAAGTGCAGTGGGTACATATAACATAGAAGCAGAAGTGATTATTAATAATGATGAGGATGGGATTAACAATATACTTACAAAATCTATTTCGGTAGTTAATAATGTAGACACACTCTTTTTTAATCAAGGAAGCCCTTGGGATTATTGGGATTCGGGATCAAATCCAGGACTTTCATGGAATACGGTAGGATTTAACGCCTCAGCATGGCTAGTAGGTACTGGGCATTTTGGGTTTGGAGAAGGTGATGAACAAACCATATTAAACAATGGTTTAGCTAGTTATTATTTTAGGAAAAAAGTGAATATCCCAGATGTTAGTCAACTAAATGATGTGTATTTTCATATGGTGCATGATGATGGCGCTGTCATTTATATTAATGGTCAAGAAGCCTTTCGTACAGAGATGATACCTTTAGGAACTATAAATCACACGACAACGGCAAGACAAAGTGCTAATAGTACAAACGAAAATAACTTCTACACCTACAAAGTTAGTGCTGACTATTTTCTTACAGGTATAAACACGATTGCTGTTTCAATGCATAATCGTAGTGCGACTGATGATGATATTTCGTTTGATTGTTATGTTACATCTAGTTATTTATATAAACAAGACGGTCCTTATGTTTACTACAATGGAAATGACATTATTGTAGACGAAGTAACCCCAAATGGATTGGTAAGTAATACATATACATCAACAGTTGGATTACAATTAACGTGTCATCTTCCACATATGGGAACGAGTTTTTCATTCAATTTAAAACCTCAAATCACCACAGAACCTTCTACTTATAGCGCAACGCCTTCAAAGTTTTTAACAATATCCGACTTTGATGGACACATTGAAGGTTTAACTATGATATTGAAAGGGGAAGGGATAATCGATAATAATTTTAATTGGATTTATGGCAATGGTCATCTAATTATTACTGGTGACTTATTTGACAGAGGCTTTCATATTACAGAATGTATGTGGCTTCTATATAAGCTAGAATCTGAGGCAGCTGCTCAAGGTGGAAAAGTACATTTAATTATTGGGAATCATGAAATGTTTAACCTAACAGATGATTGGAGATATGCTGAGACCAAATACTTTAATGATGCTCACCTTATGGGTAAACGAATGTTGGAATTATATGATTCTAATACCGAACTAGGAAGGTGGTTAAGGTCTAAAAATATTATAGAAAAAATTGGTGAGTATGCTTTTATGCATGGCGGATTAAGCCCACCGTTATCAGTATTAAACCTTACTTATGATCAAATTAATGAGTACGGTAGACTTGAAATGAATGGTATAGCATGCCCTAATAATGAGTGTGATATTGTTAATGGAAGTAATGGCATTTATTGGTATAGAGGCATGGCACAAAATAATTTAACACAACAACAGGTGGATGATATTTTGGTTAATTTCGGAGTAGAACGTGTTATCATAGGACATACAAAAGACAATACGATTCGAACATTTTATGACGATAAAGTAATAGCTATTGATATGTATCACGTTAATAATTTTAATAATGGATACATGGAAGGTTTACAGTTTGAATTAGGATGTTTCTATCTATTCCATACTGATGGTTCAAATAATAATTATACTCAATTAGGTGATTGTGATGATTTTAATTCAAATATATTAGAGTTAAATGGAGAAAATCAACTTAAGATTTACCCAAACCCTACAAATGATTTTTTAACTATTGAAATTCCAAAAAACATGTTAGAGGAATACAACTATATAGTGATAGACCAAACAGGAAAAAAGGTAGGGAAAGGAAAAATAAATTCAAATCTATCTCAAATAAATGTTTCAGCATATTCTGCTGGGAAGTATATCTTAACACTTCAAAATTCAGAATCAATTATAACAGGACATTTTATTTTAAGACATTAATTGCAGGAGTTGTTTTTTAAAGACTTGAACACTAAAGATCATGTTATACTTAGTGTTAATGACCAAGAAAAAAGATTACTTAAAGAAAATTTAATTTATTTAAAGCACTTTATAGAAGATAAAGTAAGTACTGTTACTAAGGTCTGAAATCGTGATACAGAAAATTTAAATATATTTATTTAATCAATTCATAAATATTAAAAGTATGCCAATAATAGAACTTAAAACAGAGATTAAAGCTGATATTCAAATCGTGTTTGATTTGTCTCGTAGTATTGATTTGCATGAAATTTCAACAAAACACACTAATGAAACAGCAATTGCTGGAAGAACGAGTGGTTTAATTCAACTTGGTGAAAGTGTAACCTGGAAAGCGAAACATTTCGGAATTTATCAGAAATTAACCTCAAAAATCACTGAGTACAAAAGGCCACACTATTTTGTAGATGAAATGATAAGTGGAACATTTAAAGCCTTTAAACATCAACATCATTTTGAGTACTGTAATGGAATAACTATACTGACAGATTATTTTGATTACGTTTCGCCATTAGGTATTTTAGGAAGACTAGTAGATAAGTTATTTCTTAAAAAATACATGATTGAATTACTAGAGAAAAGAAATCAAACCATTAAAGAATTTGCAGAATCTGAACAATGGAAAATGGTTTTGAATACATCTAAAATTTAATAGTCATTAAAATAAGTTAGACCGATAGAGAAATTCACAAAACAACATGAAAAACACATTTGGCTAATTTTATTTAAACCTTTTTATAAAAGGTTAGTCTTATACTGAAATAGTGTGAAAACACCAACATAATATTAAGATTGATTTACCATTCATAACAATCAGTGTATCAACTTAAAATTATTAGGTTACTTTTGTTTCAAAATAACTAACAATGCTTAAAAGTACATTAATTCTAATCTCATTTATTTCGTTTCTAACATTTTCTCAAAGACCAAATAAGGGAGGGGTTGGAAAAACGGGTGAAATTTTTGGTGTAATAGTAGATTCTATTTCAAATAAGTCATTGGGTTATGCCACTGTAATTGCTTTTAAACAACCCGAAAATAAAATGGTTAAGGGAATGGTGACAGCCGGTAACGGAAATTTTTCATTAGCTGAACTTCCAATTGGAAATTATAATTTAAAAATTTCATTTATTGGTTACACTACTAAAATTATAGAAAACATTAAACTTACGTCTGATGCATTTACGTATAACACAAAAAGAATTTCTATAAGTCCATTAGTGTTAGATATAGTTGAGGTTGTAGGAGATAAGCCTATTGTTACTTACGAAATTGATAAAAAGATAATTAATGTAGAAGACCAGATTAACACTGATGGACAAAGCGCTATTGAGGTGTTAGAAAATTTTCCTTCTATAACCGTAAGTGCAGACGGAACGGTTTCTTTAAGAGGTAGTTCAAGCTTTACATTACTAATTGATGGTATTCCAACAGCTATGGATGCAAATGACGCATTAGCAACCATACCTGCAAGTACAATTAAAGAAATTGAAATTATTACAAACCCATCAGCAAGGTTTGATGCGGAAGGAACAAGTGGTGTTATAAATATAATCACTAAAAAAAGTAAGTTAGAAGGCATGAGTAGTTTAATTAATATGTCTGCTGGTAGATTTGAAAATTACAATGGAAACGTTGCTTTTAACATTAAAAAAAAGAAATTCACTTTTGATTTATCTGCTAACATAAGCCAAAGACATCATCCCCGAAATACGATTACTGAACGTACAACAAAGTATGACAGTGTAGTGAATGTATTAAAAAGTGAAGGACTTGGAAGTTGGAAAATGAAAGGATGGGGAGCCGGAGCCGGAATAATGTGGAATCCGAATAACAGTCATGTTTTAAGTTTAAAAGGGAATTTTAGATCGACCTTAATGTTACCTTATAATGATAGATTATATGAAAGTTTCGATAATGATAGTTTAGTTGACAAGTTTTATACTAATCAACATAATAATATTGATTTAATAAATAGTACAACAAGTTTATATTACCAATACAATATTAAAAGAAATAAAGACCATAATATTTCATTTAAAGCCATAGCAAACATGAGTTACGTGATTCAAGCTGATACGACATTGTCATTTACTGAAGATGATGTTATTACAGCAGGGAATTTATATACTGAAACTGGCCCATCAAACTCTTACCGTTTTAATGTAGATTACACATTACCATTAAAAAAAGGGAAAAAGTTTGAAGTAGGTGTGCAATCACAATTTGGTAAAAGTGGAGATGTAGGAAAAAATTACACCTATAATTTAACGACTCAAGTCTATGATTTTAATGCTCTTTTCAGTTCAGATGTTGATTATGTGAGAGATGTACATGCTGCATATTCAATGTTTGCTGGAAAGTATAAGAAACTTGGCTACCAATTTGGTTTACGAACTGAATATACACACAGAGAGATAACGTCAACTGCGGCTGTAGATTTTACTAAAATAAATAGGTTGGATTGGTTTCCTTCAGCTCATTTTTCATATAGTTTTAAAAATAAGAACCAAATACTATTGAGTTATTCAAGGCGAATTAAAAGACCGAGAAGTTATTTCTTTGAACCTTTTATTACTTGGGAAAGCCCATATAATGTGCGTACTGGAAACCCAAACCTATTACCAGAATATATTGGTGCATTTGAATTAAGTTTTATTAAACCGATTAAGAAAAAAGGATTTTTTAGTTTAGAAGTTTATTATAGAAGTAGTGTAAATAGCATTAAACGATTAACATTTGTTTATGAGCCAGGTGTTTTAATCAGTCAACCATACAATATTGGAACATCTAATTCATTTGGAACTGAAGCGTCTTTCAATTACAAAATTAAAACGTGGTGGAAAATAAATACTGGAGTTAATGGGTATCTATTTAATTTATCAGGAAATCTTAATGATATAGCTTACAACGTTAATTCAATCAATTATACTGGTAGAATTACCAATACATTTAATAAGAATGGATGGATGTTGCAATTAGTTTCACGATATAGAAGTGGTTCTGTTACGGCTCAAGGAGAAAGTAGAGGAGCATTTACTCAAGATTTATCTATTAAAAAGAGCTTTAATAAAAAACGTTTTGCACTGACTTTACAAGGTAGAAATATATTGGGTACGGCAAGAAGAGATTCATTCTCATTAACTGAAAATGTTTATATATCAGAATTGAGAAGGCCATTATCTCCTCAGGTTAACTTAACATTGTCTATCAAACTGAACAACTATAAAAAAGTGTTTGACAGAGGTGATGATATGGATGACTTTTAAGTCCCATAATTTACTTTATTGAAAAATAGGATAAACTGATACTGATGTAAATAATTAGTCCCGTTTTTTATTTAAATATAGACCTATGAATGAGAAGATAAAACCTGAATTAAAAACAGAGAGAACAATGTTGAGGTTAATTGAATTGACTGATTTAAATTCAATTCATAACCTTCATTCTTTACCTGAAACAGATGAGTTTAATGCACTGGGTATTCCTGAAAGTATTAGCGTGACCGAGCAAATAATTACACCTTGGATTGCTGAAAATAATCTGAAGCACATAAAAAATTATACGTTCGTTATAACATCAAAAGAAGATGAACAATTCATTGGTTTATTTGGTTTTAAAATAGGGAATGAGAAATACAAAAGGGGAGAAGTTTGGTTTAAGTTACATGTTGACCATTGGCGTAAAGGATATGGTACTGAATGTTTAAAAGCAATTTTAAATTATGGTTTTAATACCTTGAATTTACACAGAATAGAAGCAGGTTGTGCTGTTGGTAATATTGGATCAGTTAAAGTTTTAGAAAAGGCTGGAATGATAAGAGAGGGGAGAGGTAGACAGGTTTTGCCATTAAAATCTGGATGGTCGGATAATTTTGAATATGCAATATTGGAAAGTGATAAAAGAAGTTAGTTAGACTAATTCAATACCCCAAGTGCTAATGTAATACCAAACACCAGCATACCAATTGAAACGATAATATTTAAGGTGTCTAATTTTATTTTTTGTAAAAAATAACGGCCACTAATTGCACCTAGTAATGCGGCTATTAAGGAGATTAATACAAAGCGCCAATTAATGTTGTCCACTTTAGAGAGGTCACTAAAGTAAACGCTAGATCTGACAATGTCAATGGTTAAGGCAACTACTATTCCCGTGGCTATAAATACATTTTTTTCTAATTTATATTTCACTAAAAAAGCAGTTCTTAACGCGCCTTGATGCCCAGATAAACCACCAAAAAAGCCACTAATTACACCACCAATCCACAGCTTTTGTTTTGAAAATGAAATACCCCAAGTAGGAATTAATTCAATTAAGGCAAAGGTGCTTAAGACTATACCGAAAGTTAAATTCATAGCTTTAATGTCTAATGATTTTCCAAATAATTGAATTGATGTCATTGTAAAATCATCAAAATGTGTTAATAAGTAAGCACCTACAAATGCAGCAGGAATAGCTGCCAAACCAAAAGGAATGGCAATTTTCCAATTCACTGATTTTTTCATGAGCATAAACTTAAATACATTATTTAAAAAGTGGACCACAGTAGTAGCTGCAATAGCTAATTCTAAATCCTTAAATAACATATAAAACACAGGCGTTAGCATTGTTCCTAACCCAAATCCACAGAAAAAAGTTAACCAACTTGCCCCAAAAGAGACTGTTATAAGTATGAAAATATCCATTTTTTGTTTTTAACAAAAATAGATGTAAAATTCACATATTAATATTCAAAGACGTATTAATTTTAACTAATTTATATTTTGTTTAGCTATAAATTCGAAAGACTAAAAATGTTTACTTAAATTTGAATCCATAAAAACACATATACATGAAACATATCATAGAAAACGCTTGGGATAATAGAGAATTATTAACAGATCCAGAAGTACAAGACGCTATTAATTCGGTTATCGCTAAATTAGATACTGGTGAATTAAGAGTTGCTGAACCGCTAGAAAATGGTGAATGGCAAGTAAATGAATGGGTTAAAAAAGCGGTAGTGATGTATTTTCCAATTAGAAAAATGGAAACAATTGAAGTTGGTCCTTTTGAGTTTCATGATAAAATGGCTTTAAAAACTAATTATGCTGAAAAAGGTGTAAGGGTTGTACCTCATGCGATTGCTAGATATGGTGCATATTTAAGTAGAGGTGTAATTATGATGCCTAGTTATGTAAATATAGGCGCTTATGTTGATGCTGGAACAATGGTGGATACTTGGGCAACTGTAGGGTCGTGTGCGCAAATAGGTAAAAATGTACATTTAAGTGGTGGTGTTGGTATTGGTGGTGTTTTAGAACCTTTACAAGCTGCGCCAGTTATTATTGAAGATGGTGCTTTTATTGGGTCAAGATGTATTGTTGTTGAAGGTGTAAGAGTTGGAACAGAAGCTGTTTTAGGAGCGAATGTTGTCTTAACTATGTCAACTAAAATTATTGACATTACAGGAGAAACACCAATTGAAACTAAAGGATATGTGCCACCAAGATCTGTTGTGATTCCTGGGTCTTACCCAAAAGAATTTCCAGCAGGAACTTATAATGTGCCTTGTGCATTGATTATTGGAAAAAGAAAAGAGAGTACAGATAAAAAAACGTCTTTAAATGATGCGTTAAGAGAGAATAATGTAGCTGTTTAATTATTAAGGTACAAGACCGCTTCGCTTTTAGACACAAGATTCAAGACTGATGTGTTTTGTTTAAAAGGGGGGTGAAAAACTCAATACCAATTTAAGGTTTTAACTCAGACGATTTAAATATTAAAAAATCCTATTTCATTAAATTGAGGTAGGATTTATTATTTAATTGCAATAGTGATAGCAGTGTTAGCTTTTAAATTAAAACGGTTTAGCTGAAACAAAACGTAAAAGTGACGGCAGAAACTTTTAACGTTTAGATTGAAGATTAGCGTATTGATTTTAAACTTTAAACGAATAGCACGTTAAATTGCCCAAAAGAACAGTGTTACTAAATAAAAAACACGCTTAATTTAGGATGAAACAATATATAAATTATTATATATTCATCAAAAAAATTAATATCTTTGCGTATCAAAATAATACCAATTAATACGTAGTACAGATGTTTGAAAATTTAAGTGATAAGTTTGAGAGTGCTTTTAAGATTTTAAAAGGACAAGGGCAGATAACAGAAATTAATGTAGCTGAAACTTTGAAAGAAGTAAGACGTGCATTATTGGATGCAGATGTTAACTTTAAAACTGCTAAAAATTTCACTAGTAAAGTTAAAGAAAAAGCTTTAGGACGTAATGTATTAACTACAGTTTCTCCAGGACAATTATTAACTAAAATTTGTCATGAAGAGTTGGTAGAATTAATGGGTGGTGAACAAACCGAAATTAATTTTAAAGGTAATCCAGGTATTATTTTAATGGCAGGTTTGCAAGGGTCGGGTAAAACTACACACTCAGGTAAATTGGCTTTATGGTTAAAAGAAAAACAAAAAAAAACACCTTTATTAGTAGCTTGTGATGTTTACCGTCCGGCTGCAATTGATCAACTACATGTTTTAGGAGATCAATTAGGGGTTGAGGTATATTCTGATAAAGAAGAAAAAAATCCTGTAAAAATTGCTAAGGCTGGTATTGCTCATGCAAAAGCTAATGGGTTTAATGTTGTGATTATTGATACTGCTGGTCGTTTAGCAGTTGATGAAAAAATGATGGGTGAAATTGAGGACGTTAAAAACGCAATCAATCCAACTGAAACATTATTTGTTGTAGATGCAATGACTGGTCAAGATGCTGTTAATACAGCTAAGACTTTTAACGAACGAATTAATTTTGATGGTGTAATCCTTACAAAATTAGATGGTGATACACGTGGTGGTGCTGCTTTATCAATCAAAACTGTAGTTGACAAACCAATTAAGTTTGTTGGTGTAGGTGAGAAAATGGATGCGTTAGATATATTCTATCCTTCTCGTATGGCTGACCGTATTTTAGGAATGGGTGATGTTGTGTCTTTAGTTGAAAAAGCACAAGAGCAGTTTGACGAAAAAGAAGCCAAAAAATTACAAAAGAAAATAGCTCAAAATAAATTCGATTTTGATGATTTCTATGCACAATTGCAACAAATCAAAAAAATGGGTAATGTTAAAGATTTAATGGGAATGATTCCTGGAATGGGTAAAGCCATGAAAGGTGTTGATATTGATGATGATGCTTTTAATGGTATTGAATCAATCATCCAATCTATGACGCCAAAAGAAAGAGCTGAACCAACTTTATTGAATGCGAGTCGTAAAACTCGTATTGCTAAAGGAAGTGGAACTAACATTCAAGAAGTAAACAAATTAATTAAACAATTTGGCGAAACTAAGAAAATGATGCACATGATGTCTAACAAAAAGAACATGGCTAACATGATGCGTCAAATGAAAGGTATGCGTGGCGGAATGGGAATGCCAGGAATGTAACTTGCCGTTTGTAAGTTATTTCGTTACTTAGTTTTTTAGTTGACATAAGCTGTTTTGTTAGTTTAAAGTATTAGGTACATGTCTTAATGAAAATACAAAATACTAATAGCTTATGTTAAATTTACAAATATTAGGATCAGGTGCAGCTACGCCTACTTTAACACGTGGTGTAACAGCTCAGTATTTGAATTTTAATGAACGTAAAATTTTAATTGATTGTGGTGAGGGAACTCAGTTACAATTACGAAAATTTAAAGTTAAGTTTCAACGCATTCAGTATATTTTTATTTCTCATTTACATGGCGATCATTATTTAGGCTTATTTGGTTTATTGTCGTCTATGCATTTATTGGGACGAAAAACTAAAATTCATATTTTTGCACCACCAGAATTGGAAGAAATAATGGAAGTGCAATTCAGGTTAACGTATGTGAAACTGAATTTTGAAATTATTTTTCATCCGATTAAACTAAAAGAGAAAACTTTAATTTTTGAAGATCATTTATTAGAGGTATATGCTTTTCCATTAAAACATAGAATACCATGTTATGGATATTTGTTTAAAGAAAAATTAAAAGAAAGAGGTATTGTAAAAGAAATGATTGAAGAATTTGATTTAAAAATTCCAGAAATCATTCAGTTAAAAAGAGGTAATGACGTGGAAAGGGAAAATGGTGATATTTTAAATCATTTAGAATTTACTACACCTCCACCAAAGCAACAGTCTTATGCTTTTTGTACAGATACTAAATATATAGAAAGCTTGAAGGAAATCATTGAAGGCGTTGATTTACTATATCATGAAGCAACATTTATGCACGATATGTTAGATAGGGCAAAAGCTACTTTCCATACAACTGCTCAACAAGCTGCTACTTTAGCTGAAAATTCAAATGTGGGTAAATTGTTATTAGGACATTTTTCACAACGCTACGGCAATACAGTTGACTTAGAAAATGAAGCGAAAGCCATTTTTGAAAATACGACCTGTGTTGAAGATGGTGATGTGTTTTTATTGAAGTAGGTTCTGTATTAGGCTGAATTAAGTCATAGCTTCCAATAGATTCTATTTGAGATAGAATAACAAATCAAATATTAATTTATAGTTTGAACTATAGTGAAGGGTTAATTATTAATAATCACTCTAATGTTCTGATTTGGTCTTTGATCAGAAAAACTACTTACACCATACTTTGTAATTATCTTATCTATAGCTTTCTCATCAATTATTCCATTTACGTATACTTTATTACTAATTAAAAACTTAATTATTCCTTTTCGACCTCTAGATGAAATTTCTACTTTTTTATTGAAGTCTAAAAATGTAATTTCTATCCAACGCACTTTACCTTCTGGATTTGATTTCGTAATTAAATCTGAGTTTTTATAGTCTTTATAAAAAGCGAATATTTCCTCTTTGTCTGATTGGATATTTGAAATTGTGACTTCACTCCCAGCTTCAGTTTTTATTTTGTGTTTAGCTACAGCATCAACATATACAATGCCTTTCTTTAATTTTACTTTTTGAGATAAAGCTATAGTTGAAAATGATACAGCTAATAGTAATATAAATAATTTGTACATATATAAAGTTTTTAAGATTTCACTATTTGTTTACTTAAGTATTATTTTTTCAATGTAATTTTTTTCCACTCCTATAATCTCAATATAATAAAGCCCCGGGCTAGTATCGAGTATTAACTGATGTGTTAAATCGAAATTTTGGTCTTTAAAATAAACAATTTCACCCTCTGTAGAATATACTTTTATCTGTTCAACTTGAACCATGCCTAAATTAATATTTATTACCCCTTCAGTTGGGTTTGGATAAACCGTTAGTGTTTCAGTAGAACTTGAATTAATTGATGATGTTGTAGAAAAGTCATAACGCCATAAGTCTTTTCTATCTGTATTCTGATTGTCTTGGCCTGTCCCAACATAAATTGTATCGTTATGTACGAACATTAGTGGTGCCCATCTACCGTCTGCTGGAAATGTTTCAAGTGTTGTCCAAGCATCTGTTATTGGATCGTATTCTCTGAAATCATCAAAGCGTTCATAGTTTATTTCATCTTCTCCAGCAAATATGTATACTTTACCATCTCTTGTTACAGCATTTGCAGCTGACCTTCCATTACCAGTAAAACTACTTTTTGGTTGCCAAGTATTGTTTGCAATATCATAGGCATACCAATCGTCAAACATAACACTTAAATGATGACCTGTTCCTACATAAATTTTTCCACCAACAGTTGCCCCAACACCATGATGTCTTGGTGTTATAAAATTCATTTTTAATGTCCAAGAGTCAGTTGTTGTATTGTATTCATACCAGTCATCTAAATCAGTAAAATCACCATTTCGTTGACCTTGACCAATATATACACGATCGTCAACTACTGAGAAGGATGGGTGTATCCTTCCAATTGCTGGTCCACTTGTTTTTTGAGTCCAAATCATTGTGGTTGGATCAAATTCCCAAATTTCCATATTGGCTGTTCCACCATTTAAGCCGCAAGAGATATAACCTTTGCCATTTACACTAAACCCAATGGCGTAATTTCTGTTTCCACCTGGAAAATTAGCTAATTGAACCCAAGAATCATTATGAATGTCATATCTAAAAAAATCATCAGTACCGCTTCCTGTTGCTACATAAGCTGAATCACCTATTACAAAGCTACATGCATGATTCCAACCTTGACCAGGGATATCAGTCAATTGATTCCAACCCGGTTGTGCTAATGATAACTGAGTAGAAGATAATAAGATGAGAAGGAGTAAGCGTTTAATATTTTTCATACTTTAAATTTAACATTATTAAAGCGAATAGCGACTTAGAATTAAAAAAGATCACAAAAAAAAGAGTTTATCATAATGATAAACTCTTTTAAAGTAGCGGGGACAGGACTCGAACCTATGACCTTCGGGTTATGAGTACTGAGGCAACTTGCGTAGGTATTGAGTTTTATGATGTTTTTACTTGGGAAGTGTTACAAAAAGAAGCAATTCAATGTATTTTGTAACACCATTTTGTAACACCACTTTTTTGATGTTAATTTAATGTCAAATTCTATTATCAAATCCGACTAATATTTAAGTATTTTCTCAATATTAAAACCATACAATTCTTTTATATTCATAGATTGAAAAGATGGCCTTAAAGAAATGAAAACACTCTTTAGTTATTAAGTAAAACAATTTAGATGTGTAGAGTTCATGAAAGGTTATTAACCTATAAAAGAAAGATGATTATGGAGTAATGGTATTTTTAATTCACTACATATTTTAATAGGGTAGTTTCTATTTCATTTTTAACATAAATTAGGTACATACCTTTTTCAAGATTATTATCGTGATTGACTGTAATTTCAGTTTCAACAGTAGTTTTTACTATTTTAATTAATTGGCCTTGTAAATTATAAATACTAATTATCGAATTTTTTTCCAAACCTGAAATTGAATATATTCCATTATTGGGGTTTGGAAAAATAGTTAAATTTGAAGTTAGAGAATTATTAATAATCTCTAACGTCATTGTTGTTGCCACGTCAACAAGCCAAAAATCACGACCACCATAATTATCAATGGTTTTATCACCAGATATAGGAGAGTCAGAATCACCAAACAGTAATAAGTTAGAATTACTTAATTCAATTACATTAGATATGTCATCATAAAACCCACCACCTATTCTTTCTTGTTCCAACATGTCACCATCTTCATTAATTGTGAAAAACCAATAATCACGTCCACCTTGGGTATCTTCAGTAAAATCACCTGACAGTGTGCTTTCAGAACTTCCACTAATTAAAATTTTTGAATTTGACAATTCGATTATTGAACTTGGATACTCTGATAAATCACCTCCATAAGTTTTATCCCACAACATCACACCATTCGTATCCGCTTTAACAATCCAAAAATCATCATAACCATTCGTTGAAGCAGTCATATTACCAGAAGTCATTGAACTTGACCAGCCAATTAAATATAACTCATTTTGTGAAAATAATAAATCGGTAGGATATTCCTGTTGATCACCACCATAAGTCTTATCCCAAATTAAATTACCATCTATATCTAATTTAATAAGCCAATAATCATCCCATCCAAAATTAACAGCACTTTTGTCAAATGAAATACTTGATGAAGAATTACCAGTAATATAGATACTATTATTAACTATTACTGCTCCGTTAGGAAAATCATATCCATCCCCGCCAATTGTTTTATCCCAAAGTAAGTTACCTGAACCATCTATTTTTAATATCCAAAAATCTTTACCTCCTCTAAAAGCTTCAGATTTATCCCCACTTATTGGTGAATTAGAACTCCCAATCAGAAGATACTCATTAATTCCAGTTTTATAAATTGAATTTAAATAATCTTGACTTGAACCACCATACGTTTTTTCCCATAAAATGACTCCCGAACTATTAATTTTAAACACCCAATAGTCATAAGACCCTAAATTTGGTTCCGTTTTATTTCCAGAAATCAAAGATTTAGAACTTCCACCACATAAAAAACCACCATCATCAGTTATTAAAATTGAATTGAAAAGATCAATTGATGTACCTCCTAAATTTAATTCCCAATTAATAGAGAAATCAGCATTAAAATTAATAATCCAACCATCATCAACACCATGATTTGGTGTGGTTTTATTACCACTTATACCAGATAAACTACTTCCACAAGCTACAAATGTGCCATTTGATAATTGTTTAAACTCACCGGAAAATTCCATATTATCGCCTCCAAATGTTTTTTGGTCTACAATTGTAGTTTGAGAAAATAAAGTAGTTGATAGTACTAGGATACTAATAAATAGGTATGTTTTTTTCATAAGGAAAGAATTAAATTTACAGAATGTTGAAAAGTCAACACTCTGTAAATATACTTAATTTTTAATTATTTGAAAAGATTCTGTCGATCCATCAGCAAAATTAAAATTATTCACTAAAATTCCTGTTGGAAAATCTTCACCATTTATTGCTTTAATAACATGGTTGATGTCATCATTTTCACGTAATGCAATTGTTTCTTGATAATACACTACACCATTTAAATCAGACAATGTATAATCAAATTTTACATTTGCTGTAGCAACCAAGTTTAATGTAAATTCATTACCAGTAAAGGGAACTGGAAAAGCTGAAACAGCTAAGAAATCAGACATATCTAAACTATTAACAAACGTTTCCGTTACCTCCTTAACAATAGAAAAATATTCTCCATTTGAATTTTCTACATTTACTCTATATAAATTTGGAGTTAATGTAACTGGGTTACTATTAATGTTACCATATTCATCAAATTCTTGTGTACCAAATGGTCTTACAATAATTGGGACACCTCCAGACGGATTTTCTACAGGTACTGCCCAAATAGATAATAAGTCAAAATCATAATTAGATACTGGCCAACAATCGACATCTAGGTCATCAATAAAATTATTTATATCACCATCTATTCCTAATGCAAATGAAATATCTTCAAAACATGGTTCTAGAACTCCTATCGAGTTATACCCCCCAATTGCCGAATAGCATTGTAATGGTGGCAAACCTTCATTGGCTAATAGTACACTACCACCATTCGAATTAAAGATTGTTACAATTTGACTTGTCGTCATATCAGCTACAAAATTCAAATCTAATGTAATATCATTTGGTAAAGTCATCATGCCACCTGTCCATGGACCTAGGCCTTTAGCAACACCATAAACATTATTAGTTAGTGGCATTCCACTTGCAGAATAATAAACATTGGTAGTGTTTTGAAAATTTACCGTATGGTAATTATCCACAGGAGCACTGTGCTGAGGATGAATTCCGTGATATGCAACTAACCCCGCATATCCAGCTGGTGTAGTATATTGAAAAAATGGATAATTCAAATCGTAATATAATGTATTATTACCAGTATATAATACTGGTGAAGTTGTTGTACTTAAAGCTAGCTTTGATTGTCCTGTGGCATTTACACTATGTTTAATACTATATGCATAATTTGTTCCGTTGCAATCCCATTGTCCAGCTAGATTATATACGTTATCATTATCCCAGTCGATACTAATAATAATTGGTCCCTCATTAACCAACATACTGCCTGATGAAGAATAACCTTGAATTGTTACGTACGAACTATTCTGTAGCACACTCTCTTTTACCTTAGTATAACTTTGGTTAGATAACAAAGTTTTATCAACTACTGTATAGACATCATTCCCGTTTGCATCTATAGTTTTTGTAGAATAATCGATTTCCCAACGTTCAACGTTTGGATTGTCATTACTATTTAACACCATATAGCCTTGGGCTTGTGCAGGTGTATATAAAAGAGCACTCGTTGGCTCTTGAGAAAATCCGACTATACTTGCGTAAAGCATAGCGCTTAAAATTACTTTTTTCATAGGTATTATTTTTAAAAATTTAAATAAAAGTTCAACGTGCATTGAATGTTTCACAAAATTAACCTCATTCCTAAAGTTATTCTAGAAATAACAACCTAAATTACCAGGTTAATAAACCCTAATCATGTCTACAATCACATTTAATTATTTATAGAAGTATGTGTAGAAAGTTTAAAAGAACATGTTATATTCTATTATCTATCTCATCTTGTTGTGTAGTACTTCAACTATATTATGAATTGATAAAATACCAAACGGACTATAAATAGTGTGTCAATGAAAATTTTCTTGGCATTAATAATTAATTCAATGTTACAAGTTTAATTCTTAATGAAAAAATAATTAAACCAATTCTTGTATGTATTTTTAACTTAGAAAACACAGAGTCTCTATATCCATGAATAGTTCTTGGACTTAAACACATTTTAGCAGCTATCTGAGCATAAGAATCTTCTGAAAATGACAGTTTTAAAAACTTAAGTTCATTTTCTGTTAATAATTTTTCAACATCATTTTTTTCAAAGTTTTGATACGAATTTGCCAAATGAACTCCCATTTCTTTAGTGTAATAAGTTCCAATGTCGCAAACTGAGACAATGGCTTTCTCAAGTTCTTTTGGAGCTATACCTTTGTTTACAAATCCTTTTACACCTAATTTTAACATTCTAATTAATGAAGAAGAATCATCATTCATTGAAAGAATAAGAATTTTTAATTTTGGGTATTTATTTTTTAATTCTTTTGCCGTTTTAAAACCATCCATAATTGGCATAGAAATATCTAACAAAACTATGTCTGGAATTGGATTTGTTAATAATTTATCTAAAAAATCTTGCCCATTGTTTGCCTCAATAATTATATTAAATCTACTACTTAATGTCTTTAATATATTAATAATTCCATTTCTCACTAAATTATGATCGTCTACAATTGCTATGTTAATTTGTTTTTCCATGTTTGTTGATTTTAAGTGAAATTGTAATTATAGTTCCTTGATTTGGTTGGCTTTCAATATTCAGTTTTGCGTTAATAATCTTACACCGCTCTTCCAGATTTATTAATCCGTTTCCTTGCTTGTAAGTTTTAAGATCGAATCCTTTTCCGTTATCTTTAAAAGTTAAAGTCAAGATGTTATTTTTGTTTGTAATATTAAGAATTGCTTTAGTTGACCCTGAATGTTGCAGTATATTATTGAATATTTCTTGTGTCATTCTATATAAATACACTACTGTTTCATTATTTATTTCTGGGATTGCGTGTTCTCCTTTTCTTAGGATTTTTATGTAATCTAATCTTGATATCCGTACAATGTCTTTGTCAATCATGTCAATTAGTCCAAAACGTTCTAAGTTTTCTCCCTTGATGGTGGTTGATAATTCTTTTATCTCCATTATTAGTTTATCAGTTATGTCAGTTGTTTCATTGACTTTTATTTTATCTTCTTTTGTTTCGTAATTAAACAAACTTAGATTCATTTTAATCAATATTGCCATTTGTCCAATATTATCATGTAACTCTCTAGAAATATTGGACATTGTTTGTTCCTTTATTTCAATTTTAGTTGTTAATAATAATTGCTTAGCTTGTTCTTTACCCCACTCATACTCTTCTTGCTTTTTTCGATATAGTAAAACAAAATAAATAATAAACACCAACAAAACCACCATTAAAATAGTTCCTGACACAATAGGTATTATAAAGTCAATGTCACTACTTTTCATAAGTATATTTGTTTCGATTTATATCAAGGTATAAAACTATAAAATAACCTGAATAGAGTATTAGTCCAGAGTAAAAGTTTATGTTCTGTAACCAATAGTTTTCAGTATATAAATTATAGAATGTAAATGTGAAAAATGTAATACTATAAAAGAAAAGAGTAAAAATAGAAAACCAAAATATTGCATGTTTTGTGATTCCTATTTTTGTAGGTAATAATAATAAATCTTTAAATGTATTTAGGGGTAACCATATTCCTAAGTTACATAATAATGTTAAACCATGTGAGGGAAAAGTATCTGACTGATACCAAATTGAATTTAGAATTGAACTCAAAATAAATATGGATGTGATTATAATATCTATTTTTCGCTTAGTGTTGTATAGGCTACTAAAAATCAACCACAGCATAAACATAGTAATAGGGAGTAGAATGTGATATAAAATTAGTGGGTTTTCTATAGGGTAAATACCTGACTGGGTCATAGATTCAATAACTAATGTAAACAATACCAAAAAGTTAAGGGATTTAAAAGGTAAACTAAGTTTTTTTAAATTGAAAAATCCATAGATAGTCATTACAAGTAAAATTGATAAATATATTAAATACCTTGGTTCCATAGGAAGCCCAAGGTATATAAAATATATTAAAAGAGATTTATTTAGGGTAATTTTTAGGACATTTAGTTGGACATGGAGAAAGAAAATCTACAGCCGAGTTTTCTACAATATCACCTTCTTCATCTAGACCAGCCAAAATCACAGTAAATGCTTGTTGCGCATCAGGCTTATTTAAATCACTTAAGTTAACTGCTGGCATAACAAAAACATCTACAACTGTACTATTATTCATAATAGCTTGTATGTCTGATTTTTCAATCGTAAACCCTTTTAAAATATCAGTACCACTTGGAGGGTTTTTTAATAATGCTTTACTATTTAGTTGATATGCTTTTAACATTTTTGTGGCGTCAAGCCAATTTAATGAACTACTCATAATTACTTATTTTTTAAAATTAATTTCGTTAAAGGTATTAGCTTTAAAATTAATTTCAAATGTTAGACTCTAAATTCATTCTAAAGTAGAGTTGTTTTGGGTTGTTAGACTATGAGTTTAGGGTTTAAAGACCCTATTTTTTAGGGTCTAAAATTTTTACTTAATAGTTGAGTGTTTTTTCATAAAATCACCTTCACTTTTATAATTATAGATTCGAATCTATGAATTATTAAAAACATCAAAGCCTAAAGACGTAATAAGTAGGGTTTTTAAACCCTATTTAGAGTTATTAAAGGTGTTTACCTTAATAATATGTAATAAGTTTATATTATTTGGATATGTTTGATAATGTCATAAATCATTAACAGAAAACAAAATTATGGGTATTAAAACAGGTCCAAAAAAAATTGCTAAATCAACTGGGGAATCAGACAAACGACAAAGAGATAATAAGAAAACTCCAGGAAATAAGCCTTCACTAAAGCCACATAAACATAAGAAAGGTAATTAGTGATTATGCCACTTTATAAATATGATTATGGAAAAAAACGAAAAAACACCCGAAGAATTAAACGCTGAGATAAATAAATATCACTCAGATTTGTTTGTAGGTTCTCAAGAAAATAAATCTATAAAAGATAAAATAGATACGTTACAGACATCTATTGTGTCATATCATACCGACTCTTCTGAAAAACTTGAGCAAATCAAAAAATATTATACTGAACTTTTTGAAAGTTCAGATACTAGAAGCTCTATTGAAGAAGAGATAAAAAAATTCTACAAAGAATTATTTGAAGACACAGAAGAAAATACTTCATTAAAAAACGAGATTGACTCTCTTCTTGATAAAACAAAAAATGAATACTCCTTATTTTCAAATCAAGTTAGTGAAGTAAATCAGTTTCATAACAAATTGTTCATTGGCAATAAAGAAAATATTTCCGTTCAAGAATCTATTGATGCTCTTTATATAAAATTATTTACAGATAAAGAGGATAAAGATAGTTTAGAGTCTCAATTCACAAACTTATTTGATTCCTTAAAGAAAAGATTCTCATCAACTGACGAAAAATTTAATCGTCTTGAAAAATTCTATGATGAAGTTTTCAATGACAAAAAAAATGATGATGGGACAATTACAAAGCCATCTTTAATTAATTCTATTAAACAACAACAAAACAAATTAGATAGTCTTATTAAAGAAGCTAATGAAAAACTATATGCTTTGACTGATAGTTCTCTGCATAATGCTTTTGCGAAAAGAGCAGATGAATATACAACTGAATTTACTAGATTAGAAGGGATAACCCATAAACTAACTTGGGCAGTTATTGGAGATATACTGCTATTTGGTATTATTCAAGTTATGCTTATAGCAATTGGAAAAAGTTTTGACTATCATATTTAATATATCAATTTAGTATCGCTGGAGCTTTATTTTTTGCTATTTGGATGTTTAATCGAAATCAAAAAATGGCAAAAAAATTAGCCGAAGAATATCATCATAAAGCTGCAATTGCTGAAGCAATGACTGGTTATAGACAGTTATATGAATTAGACCATGAAGATAAAGAATACATGGAACTTTTCAACTCTCTTAAAGACCAGTTAAATATTAATCCTTCTAAATCAATCGACAATTTTCTTAACCTAAAGTCACCGCAAGAAGAAATATCTGATACTGTGAAAAATATTTTTAACCCTAAAAAACTAAAAGAACTTGCAGCAGAACTAAAACCTTTACTTGACAAATAACACAAGTATTACTCAATAAAACCTATACGTAATGAGGGGGGTGATGGTGAACTTAAAATTTGGAGCAATTAAACAAAACCGCTAAACTTTTTGTTTAGCTTTTAAAAGTGAAAAGATAAAAACAAAATGCAAAAGTTTAGCTAAGTCCCAATTTTAAAATTCATTGCTTTGAATTCACGTACTTTCCATAGCTAAACGTTACCCAATATTAAAAAAATACGATTTAGAATGAGAAAGATAGCACAGGTAGTCAAATCCACAAAACAAAAGAGTGCCAGAAAAAGGCACACATTTGTTTTTACCTACGCTCAATTTAAACAGATTAAACTTCTTCATATTTTACAACAATATCCTCCCTGACATTTCAATTTTACTATTATTTTAAGAAAAAACTACTTAACTATTAATAAATAAATTGTAAATTTAAACAACACTAATATGAAACAATTAAAAAATATAAAATTAACTATATTGATAGGTATGATGATACCAATCTTTTCTTTTGGACAAGTGAGACCTGATATCAATAGTTTTACTTCAGCTCAAAGAATGGAATTAGCAAATCTAATTATTGATTTTATTAATCCTGAAATAATTAAAATTCATTGTGATTACACAAATCACATGGCGGTAGGTCAAAATGACTATGATATTCACGATAATTTTAACTTTTTACCTTTTCACCGAACTTATTTAGAAAGATTAGAAGATTGGTTAATTGAGCAAGGTTATCCACAATATGTTCCTTTACCAAAATGGGATGGAACTACAGTACCACCGATTGAATTTAGTACGGCTGGTGGCACTGGAAATCCTCCAGGTAATGGTGTATCGACTGAATGTAGCAATGTCTCCTCTTGTTCAAATGCAGGAACTTCTTGTGCAACTCCTTCAGATTGGAACTCTACAGTTACTATGCCTAATATATTAAAACTTCCTGTTGTAACTGGTGATAATAACGACTTATGCGATTTAAAATTTTTTCCTTCCACATACACTAGTGCTAATGACAATAGCTTTACAGATGGTCTTAGTCACACTATTGAAGGTGCTACACCATCTAATACTCACAATACTAATTGGCACAATTCAGGTCATATTAATTTGGGTGGAATAATGTTAAATTTTCGCTCACCAGCAGCTGCAATATTTTGGCTATGGCATGCAGCTGTTGATGATAAATGGAAGGAATGGGAGTGTAATTGTACAAATCAAACAAGTAACACAACAAGTCCTGTCGATTTATATATGAAAGATAATGAAAATGTTGTTGAATATTACAGAGACAGAGGAGAAGAACCAAATATTGATAATGGTCCAATGTCTTTATCTCAAGACATGTGGGTTCGTCAGCAACAAGATGGTTTTACAAATAATGCACATGAAAACGCAGAGTTTTATACAACCCCGGGTCTTTCTAATTATGTTTATGTTAGAGTACGTAATAGAGGTTGTGTTAACTCTACTGTTAGTGCAAATTCCACATTAAAATTGTATTGGGTTAAGTCCACTACAGGGGTTAGTTGGCCAACGTCATTTGACGGCAGTCTTTCTACATCTGGTGGTTCTCCTTTAGGTGGTTTAATTGGTTCTGCAGTTATTCCATCAATAGACGCTGGTGGTTCTGCAATGTTAGAATTTCAATGGAACCCTGTTGACCCGAGTAACTATCCTCAAGTTGGCGGATATGCACCAACAGATTTTTGCTTATTAGCTAGAATTGAAAGTAATGTAGACCCTATGACTTTTCCTGAAACGACTCAACATTGGGTGAATGTCAAAAATAATAATAATATTATTTGGAAGAACATTGTTATTCTTGATGCTGACCCAACTAACTTCACAGCTGGTGGAGGTGGTTCTAGCGGAGCTACAGGACGTCATTATGGTAGTGTTTATGTTTCAAACCCAACATCAGAGACGGTTAGTTTCGATATGCATTTCTTAGCTGATTTAAATCCAGAGATTGTAAACTATTCTGACATAACAGTAAGTATGACACAGGAATTGTGGAATATTTGGCAAGAGGGAGGAGCTATTTTAAAAGGTGATTTTAAAGATGTAAGTATTGATGATGATGTTAAAAAAATTCAAATTCTTTCACCAGAGACAATATTAAAAAACATCACTATGCCTAGTGGTGGATTATATCCTATTGCAATTGAATTTAATTTTCATTCTGATGATTTTGCTAATTTATTACCTGAATACCAATACCGTATTCAGCAACGATATAGTAATACTAATCAAATAATGGGAACAGAAACATATATTGTTAGAACAGGTAATCGTACTCCAATTAATGCTGATGCAGGATCGGATCGATTGATTTCAGATGGTGAGAGTACTGATTTAAGTGCTACAGATATTGGTGTGCCAGCAATTTATAATTGGTACGATCAAGGTGGTAATTTAATTTACTCTGGTAAAGATTTATCTGTTAGCCCTGAATTAACTAAGAAGTATAAACTTGAAGTAATAGCAACTTTGGATGGTGTTATGGATTTTGATGAAGTAGAGATTAGAGTCAAACAATTTGAAATTATTTCAATGTCTCCAAATCCCAGTTCAGACAATGTTAACATTGAATATAAAGCGAATAATGCTTCTTCTGCTTATTTAATGGTAATGATGCCTTATGGTAATTCTTATAACTACATTTTAGATGTAAATCAGAATCAAACCTCAATCAATGTTAGTGGATTTCAAACAGGAATTTACAATGTAATACTTGTTTGTGATGGACAAGTATTTGATGCTTCAACACTTGTAGTACAATAAATGTTTAACAAATCTCTATTCCTGAAAATTAGGAATAGAGATTTTTAATTTTAATAATATGAAACAATTTACAATAATAATAATAATAACTATTTTTAGTTTTGGAAATTTACAAGCTCAATGGTATTCAGTTAATTCAAATACAACAGAAAAACTGTACGATATTTTTTTTATTGATAGCCTAGAGGGGTACTGTGCAGGTGGTTCCGACTTTAGTGGTACGGTACAAAGTACAGGTGTGATTTTAAAAACAATTGATGGTGGAGAAAATTGGGTAACTATTTTCTCAAAAGATAGTTGTTCAATTAGAAATGTTATGGTTATACAAGAAAATGGTAACTCAATACTATATGCATTTGGCAGAAAAAATAGTTCATCTTTTTTAGTTTCAACAAATTTAAATTCGCTCTCATTTAATTGGTCGGTATCTTTATTCAATTCTAATCCAAGAGAAGTTGAAGTTTTTAACAATAAAATATATTTCATTGATTTTAATGATAATAGTTTAAAAGAATTCGAATTAGGGGTAATATCAACATTGGACAGTCATGTTACCTTTTTTAATGTTTCAGATAATGGTATTATTTGCATGGACATGTTCAATTACGAAATACGATATTCATTGAATAATGGATTGTCATGGAGTTATTTAATAACATTCCCTTCAACTTATGGACCGAGTAGCGGCGCTTACGGCAGCATAAAAAAGATAAATGACAGAATAATTATAAAAGGAACTTACCCAGGAGTAATTGTTTATAGTAATGATTATGGTGATAATTGGATAACCAATTACAATGCGCCTGAATATTCGAGTACAATTCTTTCAACTGAAAAAATAATTGGTATTACTAGTTCAAATCAAATAACATTTACAAACGACTTAGGTAATACATGGATAAATGTAGGTGTTTTCTTAGGTGAAAAAGATGGAGCAAAAATAAAATTTTTTAATTATGGCTTTGGTTTATTATTTGGAGAGGATGGTATGATCTATAAGACAAACAACAGCCTGAATTTAATTGAATTTAACGAAACAAAATTTAAAAAAAAGATTAACATTTTTCCAAATCCTTCAAAACAGATTTTGAAAATAGAAAATTTATCTGATGAGCCAATAATTGGAATAGAATTACTTGATATTAATGGTCGCTCAATCCGTCACTATTCAAATAATCTTACAGAATTAAACATATCTAATATTCCATCTGGTGAATATATACTCATAGTTGAAACAAAGCAGAATAAATTTACAGAAAAAGTAATAATTGAAAGATAAAAAGATTGTATCTAACAAAATATTAAAAAAATAATTGTAGTATACCCATATTCCCACCCAAAAGCCATAGATATTGCCAAGTCACACAAAGCCATTGCGCACAATCCAAACTTGTCAAAGAGTATACCTTTGCCACCACACTTTACCACGTAGAAAAAATAATAACGTTGGGTAAACATCATATGATTTTGTAGTATCCCAACTATTACCAGTATTCTAAGTTCTCAAAATAATGCCTGACACATTGAAATTACCAATAACAAAACCTGTATCTTTGTTAAAAAGATGAATATCTCTTCTGCCTTAATTAATAAGGTCATTTGATACTATTTCTGTAGGAATTAATCCCCCCCTTTCCTTTTTAATAAATATGATTTACTAGTTATAGTAAATTTACATGATAAATTATATAATAGATTTTCCAAATTATGATTCAATTAGATATATCTCTTATAACGGTGATGTTTTAAAAACAATTGATTATGACAATAGTTGGTTTTTATTTGACATTAATGATAATATGGATATTACAATCCGTTGGTATGCCATTCAGTATGTAAATAAAAATACCGATTATATTGCTTATCTATATTGCGGTACTGGATTCGTAAGAACTATAAATGATGGTATATTGAGGTAATGATCCAATGTTACCATATGGTATTAAAAACTCTAGTCGCTATAATGATGTTAGTAATATGGGGATGAGTACTATTTGGATAATGTTAGATAATCAAAACATTGAATGGACTTATACGGACTTAACTATACCAATTATTGGTAATCAATATTTGGTTCAAACGGTTTATTATGTAAAGAGAATAATAATTGGTGAAAATTGGTCAGGTAAGTATAAATACAATCATATTTTTTTGACAAATATCTTATATAAAGAGTGTGAAAAAGTTGATAAATTATGCATAACTAAGTTAATTAATTATCTGAAAGTAAAATTACTTTACAATCTTACCTTTTCCAACACTTAAACCAGTTTCAGTATCAACTAATTTATAAATATATATACCTTTAGTAAACTCTAAAGTATTAACTGTAGTTGTATTAGAGTTATTAATAATTTCAGAATACACCAATTTACCAGTTACATCAAAAATATTTAAAGAACCATTTACAAGATTAGTATGGCTTAAGTTTAATACAGATTCAAATGGGTTAGGGAAAGCTGTTTGTTCGCCATTGATGTTTTCATTAATAGATAGAGTATTATTATCTACTATTATAATATCGTCAAACATTAACCCATCTAAATTATCAGAATTGCTATCAGAAATAAATGTAAAGTTTATTTGAATAGTATCTAAAGCTATTGGAGCATAGTTAGTATTCATAATGCCTGTTAATTCTAAATTAAATTCTTTCCAGCCTCCACTAGACCCAGTAAATATACCAAATCCATTATCTGAGATACTAGAAGGCCACAAATTATTTAGTGTATCATCTGACATTAATATCCAAGTTATGCCATTATCTGGTGAATATTCAATTTTTCCAAAATCGGATAAAGAATCTGTTTCTGAGTAATACTTTCCTTTAATATATACACTTGGCCAAACAGTAACACTTCCAAAATAACCATCCCCAACTACATGTTTAATAATAAAAGAAGACGTGTCATTTATAGGGTAAGAATTAATAGTATCTGTTACAATGACATTAGAGTTAACTACTGTATTGTTAAATATAGTTTTTTGAGGGGCACCAATTTGCCAAATACAATTCGGGTTTGATAAAGTGTCTCGATATAAATAATATTGGTGAGTAGTATCATCAAAAGTAAAAGAATATGAGGGGTATTGAAATTGCGAAAGTCCAATAAATGGAAGGATAAATAGTGTAAATAGTATTGTTTTCATAATAGATTTATTTTATGTCAGCTCAAGTGTTTTAATTCTTTTTCGGTAGAAAAATCAATAAAATGTATCGAGAACTAATGTTGTATAATTATTTTTTCTATTCGTAATATATTTCCGTTAATACTCCTAACCTTAAACACGTATAAACCACTAGCAAGGTTGGTAACATCAATACTATAAGTAATATTAGTATCACTTAAATTAAATTGTTGAACCAATTCACCTTGCAAATTATACATTAATGCAATTTGCTGCTGTGAAGTGTCAGTTTGCGTATGATAATAATACAAAGTAGTATTAGCAGGGTTTGGATATAGTTCGACAGGCTCACTGACCAAAATTGTGCTATCAACAATAGTAGTATCAGTAATAGTTGTATCCACATTATCATACTGTTGGCAATTGGGTACTAAACACCCATGTTTATCTACTTTAACTAACCAACCTTGTTGGCCAGGGCTTACACTATTATTCGTATAAAAATTTGTAGATTCACCTACCATAACAAACCCACTATCTGGCGTAATGGCAACATCTAATAAAATATGCGTTGCCCAATTATTTTCGCCATCAAAATGTGGAACTTTTGTATATTTACGTTCCCACAAAACTTCACCATGAATATTAAATTTTACTAAGTAGCCATTAGTAGTGAAATCATGATTTTCTTCACTTTCATAAAAATAACTATTCGTATTACCTACTGCTACAAATTGACTATCATTTATAGCTAATAAATTATTAAAGGTATAATCTCCTCCCCCATATTTACTTAATTTTATACGCCATTCTAAATCAAAATTTTCATCTAGTTTTGTAATTTGAGGTTTGTACTCTATACCATTATGTATATCACTATACCTACCATACAAGCCTCCATACAAAACACCTCCATCACTAGTTTTGGTTAAGCCATTTACTTGTGAGTTAATAGTGTCTTCCCAATACGTACGTTGCCATAGTAAATTACCTAAAGTATCCGTCATTATTAATTTGGTATGATTCTTCCAATTCTCAGGGGTGTTTTGAGCCTCTATTGATGTAGCACCAATTAACAATCTATTTTCATCATACTTTAGTAAACTATTGGCTCTTAAAATTCTGTAATAATTAACTCCTAATCCCCAAAAATATTTGTGCCACAATAATTCACCAGTCTTTGATAATTTCAATAATGCAATACCTCCTAATAAATTTGAATCCTTACTTAAATGAATAATACAATTGTAGGTGCTATCGTTATTTTGAATAAGTGTATTGACATTTAAAATAGAATTTCCATCTAAGATTACATCACTAATATAATTTGTAAACAATGTGTCACCATTCAACTCCAACTTATAAAACATTAAATTAGTATCCCATGATGAATTTGTTGTTTTAGCTAAAACTGCAAATTTATTATCTAACGTATTTATCAAGTCAGAATGAGTACTTATAAATTGAATACCTAAAGTGTCATTAACATATGACGTTGTTGTTTTTATACTGCCATCAAACTTTATGCAAGTTAAGGTTGCTTCCTTTTTATAATTACTCCCTAAATTTGTTGAGAAACTTGTAGCATAATAAAAACTGTCTTTTACTATAATATTCTCAAAAGCATTAATTACATAATTCAAATCATATCTTAAATTTAATACCTCTTGATTATAACTAAAAGTAGTTGTAAATAGTAATAAAATAATTAATATTTTTTTCATTTAAATCAAATTTACAATAAAACCCTCAATTCACAAAATAAACTGAGGGTTTTAATTTACTTGTATTTTCTAAAAAATAACTCAGAAAATATACTAGTGTTGAATAGTTACTTTTTCAGTACCTAACTCATAGCCACCAACTTCTGTTTTAATATTAATTAAATACACACCATTTGGTAACTGGTCTGTTTCCCAAATGTAAATTGGTCTATTCACTTTTGTGTTTAGTATTAATTTACCTTGCAAGTTTGTAATAGTTACAATTACTGGTGCTACATCTAGTGGTAACTCAATAGTTACCCAGTCACTCGCTGGGTTAGGAAACAACTTAAAGTTAAGCTCAGGTTTTGTAAGTATTGGCTTATCAACCATCATAGCTCTGCTATTCATTGGTATGTCAAAGCTGTAATTAAAACACTCATCAAAAAAGAAACATAGTAACTCTTGCGCTTGTACTTTAGCAATCCCCACACTGTTTATTGCCATATTAGTCATGAAGGTGTGATTAGCTTCTGTCATATTAGCTAAACCACCTGTGTTACCTAATATTGAAATCACTTCTGTTTTAAACGTCACTACATCTTGCAATTCTGTTTGTAAATGAGGTGGGTAATTTAAAATATCAGCATTTAATGCATTAACCTCAGTTTGTGCCATAGTTAACTCATTTTTTTGCAAATAAATATCAATTAGTCTGATTTTTGAATCAATATCAGCTTTTTGCTCTATCCAAAATTTAACACTATCTAAGTTTGTTCCAGTTGTATCATTTTTTAAATCACGTATTATCATATCAGATGCGTAACTTCTTTGGTACGATAAGTCAGCAATTTCTAACTCCTTTATCTCCTTTGGTGTTAAACTAAAGCCATTAACCACATACCAATTTAGAGTTTGGATCATCCAAGTAGGCATTGGATTTGTTTTGTCAGTTAAAAATTGAATAAAGTTTGGTGTACGCACTACATCAATATTTGCTAAAATTAATTCTAAGCACCATGCGTTTGGATATTCAGTTTCCTTTTTGTCAAGCGTAGCCATGATAATATCTGCAGTCACATACGGGCTACAATTCAACAATTCTTGACGTAATACACTTTTCGTATTTGAGCTTAAATTGTCTATTAGCAACATTAATCCATCTGTATCACCACAGTCCAACAAGGCTTCATAATTTTGCTTTGCAATCACTAAATTAGCAGAAGTGGTGTTAAAATCAGATATTAGTTGACTTTTAACTAACACAGGTAATAATTTTATGGGTTTGCTTGTTAAATTACTTGAACAAGCATCAGGGTCATTATCTAAGTAAATACCAAGATTAACATTAGATGTTATTTCTACAGGTATTTCATTTGAATTACTCGGATCATGCCAAAACTTGATGCTATTAGTAGAGAAATTTTCATAATCTTCAACACTAGCTGAATTTTGTGTAAACTCTACACCTGATTTAAAGTTATCACCACCATTATTACTTCTAACACCATAGGTATTACTTGTATAATTGGGTGCAGTATCATCACTCCATAAAGTACCTAGCACTTTATGATCTTGTATGTTATTTTCATTTTTATTACATAAAAATTGTAAACCATAATCACCATTATTGGAAACACTTCTATTTTTACCTTGCGTTAAACTCGCAACAGTTAGGTTTTCAAATCTATTAAGGTATGTTTGTTCACTACTCTCTCCTAAGTGAGAACATATAATACCATAAGTATTGTTTACAGCTCCATTATTTATAAATAAATTTTCTTCAATTCGCATTTCAGACAACACCAAAGCGTGGATACCATGTAAGTATCCATGTGGGCTATTAGCATCAGGATTATTCAAATTTGCATTTAGATACTTATTTGAATTGTTATAAATAAAATGACTACGTGTTACAGTTGGAGAATTTGATTCAACCAATTCCACACCATATAGGTTATTAGTAAATTCGCAACGGTCAACGGTTATATTGTTTTCTGTACCTGCATTAGAGGCATAAATACCAAAGTCTAAATTTGTAAATGTAGTTGCTTTCCAACCGCTTGGGTTAGTTGATAAATCACCAGTACAGTTAAAAATGTTACCACTTAAACATTTAGCTTGAACGGTATACTTAGCATCAACTGAACGGATTCCACAATTGTGAGCATTTGAACTATTTAGCCATGTTGAATTAAAATTATCTTCTCTATCATCAATAAAATCACATCCTGTAAACTTAATACCATAAGTTTTATACATAGTTACGTGATTCATGGTAGTTGTATGTCTAAACTCATCAGTTGTTTTAAATTCAACATCTCTAAAATAACTTCGGTCATTGGCTAAATATCCAGTACCCCAAGTTCTTTGGTAAGATTGAAATGCAACATCACGCCTATTATTTAAAAATTGTGTGTTTGAAGAAGCTTGTATAATTCCACCTCTACTATCCCAATTTACACTACCGTCAGTATTGTTTCCGTAATTTCTTACAGCTACATTTGCGTTTTCTATTATGGCATTATTAAAAGAAGCGTGTCCTTGAATTGAGTAGGATTGTGTGTTGTCATTTACGTCACCCCAAACTGAAATCCCATCCCAAAGTCCATCACAACCATTTGTTATTTCACCATTCGTTACGCGTAAGTTACCTGCTGGCTTCACGTCTATTTTTGAATCTTTCGGCATATATAATGTACCTTCAACAATTAAAGTGCCATTGGGCTCAATTACTATATTTGTACCTGCATAATAATCACCAGTAATAGTTATGGTTTCACCTGAATTTACAGTGTAAGGTTTTGTTTGTGGCAAATCTAAATCAGCTTCCCATATACCTCTGCCATAAGTTGCTACTATTATTTTTTTTCGACAGTAATCTATTTCAACGTCTTTTACCTTAGTATTTGGTAAGTCACATACTCTTATAAAATTGCCTGAATTATGGTCATTATCTCTATAGTATAACCCCGCATTATTAGCTATAAATATGCCATCATTCGTACCATTTACATAACAAATATCAGCAATCCCTGCATAACTTGCTGTTGGTAAGTTAATGTTATCAAGAGTAGTTATAACAGCTGTTCCTGATGTCATATCAGCCTTATATAATTTTTTACCAACACTATACCAAATAATATTTGGATTATCATAACTTACTTCTATATTAACAGCTCCTATATGTGTGGTAATTTCATCTACAACTAACTCCCAATCATTTGGGTTAGTACTCCCACCAACTATGGATCTATAAATACGTGATTTCACTTTATCTGGTTCTAAAAGTGGACCGTTAGACGTACTAGTTTTATCTGGGTCAAAAGTAGAAAGGCCTCCGGTCCATAATACATAAATATAATTTGAATATTTTGGATTGTCACAAACTTTTTGTGTGAAAACAAATTCTCGATTATAGCCAATAGCATTCGTTATACTACCCTCAATTGGCAAGACTGACTCTGTTGTTGTCTGAGTATTATCATTATGTATTACGGTTTGTAAGCCATTAAGAGAACCTGCATATAATTTATTACTCTCAGTTGGGTTTGGTTCAAATTCCTTTTGCCAATCAGAAAGGATGTATGATGTGATAGGTATAGGGTTTCCAGCTTGGTTAGTGTAAGTACTTGAAGAAACTCCATTATCACTACTATGACGTACACTAGGATATTGTATAGCTGTCATAATATTATTAGAATTAATAAAGTCGATAAAATCATCAGTTCCATCACCATAATGAATTGACCTAGGTAACCAATTATTATTAGCTTCATTGAACGCTATACAGCCCATATCGTGAAATGAACCTACAATTGTTCTTTTTCCGTTTTGGCTTGTAGATAAATCATATAGTGTTCCTACTCCTAATCCTGTATTCAAGTCCACCCAATCGTTAAAGTTGTAATTAGGATGTGTAGATGTTGGAAATTTAAAAACACCTCCGTCATTTGCAACAAATAATTCTGAGCCCGAATTGTTAAAATGCATAAAATGAAAGTCTGGATGAGTATGCGTGTCATGTTGTTGATCATCAATAGTTATCCAGTCAGTAGAATTAATTACAGTTGTGTTAAATTCTACCTCTACTATTCGGGGTTTAGCATATGCATTCGCATAAGCTACTTTGAATTTATTATTTGTTAAGTGCGGAGTCACTGCCCATGCCATTGCTCTTTCTAAACCAACTCCGGCTTGACCGTTATAATCAGGTAGTAAGCCTTTATATACTAATGTATAGGGATAATCTAAACCAACAGTATACATTCTTGTTTTGGAACCTCCCGTACTTTGTCTTTCTGTTAACATTACAATAATTTTATCTGCAACATCTTGACAAAACTCTATAGTTGCTCTTCTTGTTGTTGTTCCATTATAATCAGGACTAATTAATGTATAATTAAAATCCATAGTACTAACTGTAATTGGTGATGGATTTGCTGAACTAAAATCATATTTTATTAATGGTGTATTTATGTCACCAGAAGCAACTATGACATCTTGATCATTAGGTACAACTTCCACATCATAATAATGACCATCAGCTATTTTTGTCCAAATAGGTTGTATTGCATCTGCATCTTCTGTTGCAAACAAACCATTTCTTGAAGCAACAATTAATCTCATTTTTCCAGAATTTCCATTCAAGCAAATTATTTTACGCTGGCTTGTAGAATTATTTAATTCACTATTATTGATTGATATTCTTTCATAAGACAACCCTGCATTTTTTGTTCTCCAAATTCCAATGCCAGGCGATTTTGATGAAGAATTGTAAACGCTACCATATCCAGTTGTAATATACCAAGTGGTAGATGGTGAGTTAATAGATACTGTAACTGATGAAATACTATTTATAGGTAACCCTTTATCTGTGCCAGCATTTTCCCAACTTTGCCCACTGTTATGTGAAATAAACAAACCACCACCAAACTCAGAACAGGCAAACATAGTTTGCGAATTTGGTACAAAAGTTAAATAATTAATTCTTCCTGTACCTTTAATTACAGACTGAGTAGGATTGGAGACTGTTGAATTGTAAGGTCCTACTTCATTAAAGGAAAGATTAGGATATACATTATAAGTGTTACAATTTAAATTCCAGTTTTCATTTTCAATCCAACTATTGTAATCTGTCTGTATGTCTTTTATTGTAGTGGTTGCATCAATACTTAATGAATTAAAGTATTGTAATTCTCGCTGATAGTTTTTGTACTCCCATAGCTCCATTACATCTTCTCCAGAGTTTGTTAAATTTTCAAAATACAAATCTTTATTATTTATGTATTGTGATATTGGTATATCGTTTGTACTTGAATTAGTAACTTGACTTATTCCTGTATTTCCGAATAAAGTAAGTGTTAAACCTAACAATATTGGCTTAAATAAATAGTTTTTTAAAAATTTCATAAATTTTGTTTTAAATTGTTAATATATCTTTCACCTTAAAAGAGTACATCAATAAAAAAATCAAAATTTATAGCCTTATTTTTGGCGTATTTTGATGACTCTTCTATATTTCGGTTTTATCAGAGATAATTCAAGTATATATTAAAATAAACTATTAACTATTAGAGTTTTATATATATATTGTTTAGAACGAAAAATTGGGCTAAACAACCCTATAAAAATAGGTGAATAACCCTACTAAATAAGTACTTATTCCTTTTGGAGTTTTTATTAGAACTAATATTATGAATATGAGTTATTTAACGAATTTAGGTTAAAACAAACATAGTTTGATATCTATTTCTACGGAGAAGGTATTTAAATTCTTATTTATTCGGTTGTTTAATTGGTTTCCTCTTTTACGATTATATAATTGGGGTTTATAAACCCTAAAAATAGGGTTTAAGTCCAGTTACTCGTTTTAATAAGAATGTTGATTTTGTGAAAAATAAATCATCAATAGATAAAAGGGACAGTTAGACCTGCGACTATAAATAATGCTAACACTAATGTAGAAATTGTAAATATTAAAGCTGGTGGTAATGAGAGAGATGGATATAAGATAATATTTATTACTAAAACAGCAAGTGGAGAGGTTTTACATTTATATTGAAAATGCCGTGTTAGTGCAAGAGGTTACCTCAAGTACTACAGTATTACAAGTGACCAAGCTTAAGAGGAGTTAAAGATAACAAAATCTAAGTTAGATTTAGAGAGTGAATTAGCTGTTATTGAGCAATACTGTGTTCAAGTATAAAATGAAATATTAAGAATTTAAAATTAAAAAAATGGCATTTACAGAAGAAGTTATTGAGGAAGTATGGAAAAAGGCAACGATAGATATAAATAATAAACCAAATGAATTTAGGAAAGACCAATGTGGAGCTTGGATAGCAAGAAACCAATACGGAAATAGAAAATTACAGTATGGTTGGGAAATTGACCATATAACACCTGTATCAAAAGGAGGTAAAGATATACTTTCAAATTTACGACCATTGCATTGGGAAAATAACTTATCTAAATCAAATGGAAGATTAGTTTGTTCTACTATATCTAGTGGTACTGAAAATATAACAGAATAAACAGGAGTAAAAATTACAGAACCAATCAGGAGATGGATACAATTGTGCTGGAATCAATTATTATTGGCCAAAAGTAGATAATTCTGACTACAAAGATGCTTTAGTTAAAGCGGAAAATGGAAATAGCCCGAATAATATCTCTTCAATTTTCACATACGATCTGAATGATAGTGGTTCTTTTATTTGGATGGGCGACTTAGAAACTGACTTTATGGACAAAATTAAAAGTACTATTACTTTGCCAAGCATTGATATATTATTTGCACCACATCACGGTCGAAAAAGTGGTAGAGTCCCTAAAGAAATGATGGATGAAATGAAACCTAAAATTGTAATAATGGGAGAGGCACCTTCAGGTAATCTAGATTACGCTGGATATGACGATTATAACAAAATAACACAAAATTCAGCGGGTGATATTGTGTTTGACTGTGTAAAAGGGAAAATTCACATATATGTATCAAATGAAAATTATTCGGTCACATTCCTTACAAATGAAAATTTATCGAATAAATATGATTGTTATTACTTAGGAAGTCAAGTAGTATAAAATAATGTTTGGTAACAATGTATAAAAGCATAGAACGTTTTGTACTAATTTGAAATTTCATAGCTTTTAAATCCCGCACTAGAAATAGCCAAACGTTACCTAACATAAAAAAACATTATAATAAATCAGGAGACAACTGATCCAAAAACGTATTTATACTAAATAAAAAAATAATAGTCAGTATTTATACGGGTATATCTTAGCTAAAAAAAGAAATACTATTGTCCGACTTAATAGTAGATATTGTAATTGAAAAGGAAGTGGAAAAAATCCATACCTAAATAGAATGTACTAGACTAATGAAAGGAGGAGAATGATTATGATATAAAACGCCACATTGGGATGGTTGTTTGTGTAAATGAATTTTATTAAATATTAAGTTTTAAAACTAACAAGCAACCTATACTTTAGTATTTTCGTATATTACTGAAAACGTTCAGTACAAAAAATACATCAACACGTTTGGTTTACCAAAGCGGTAAAATAACCAAGCACAAAATTCATCTTTTAAGGTGAATGTAACTTGTTTTTAAAATCAAAATTTGAAATTTTTACTTTATATATTTATTTTACTTAATCCGATAGCTATCGGATTTACCATACAAGCACAAATTAATTTAGTGCCTAATGGAAGTTTTGAGGAATATGACACGACAAACTTACCCTTTAATGGTAGTTTTGAAGGCGTTTATGATTGGTTTTCTTCAAATGAAGGAACACCAGATTTTTTTTCTAACAATTCAATTTTTTCACTAAATAATGTACCAAATAACGTTTTTGGAGTTGTAAGTCCATTTCATGGTGACAGCTATGTAGGTATATTTAACTCAAATAACACTCAGGTTATCTATAGAGAGTTTATAGAATGTAAGTTAGACGAAAGGTTAGAAGGAAACACTTATTATAAACTGTCATTTTGGTGCTCATTAGGTGATAATTCAATTTATACAAATTCATTAGCAAATTTAACCATGTATTTTTCTGATAGCTTAGTTTTTGAGACAAATCAAACATATATAAATGTCATAGATAATTTACCGTATACCAAAGTAGATGATTCGATTAAATGGATCAAAATTGAATATTTATATCTAGCAAAAGGTAATGAACAATATCTGATTATTGGTAATAACAAAGAAATATTAATTGACTGTATACCTTCAAGTTCTAATGAATGTAATTGTTATACATACATTGATAGTGTTTCTTTAATTAAAAATCCTAATATAATTATACCTAATGTAATTACACCTAACGGTGATGGAATTAACGATTTTATAGATTTTTCAATTTATAAAATGGGTAACATATATAATCGTTGGGGGAGTATTGTATTTAAAGCAAATGAAACTAACAATTATATTTGGGATGGAGATAATTTATCAGACGGTGTCTACTTTTATGAAATTAATTCAAATTATATAAAACAACAAGGTTATATTCATCTTTTAAGATAAAACTTAAAAATATGAAACAACTATTTATTACAGCAGTTACTTTATTAACTACTACAATTATATTTTCACAGAACAATTATTATCCAATAAATGGCAATGTTGGAATTAATCAACCTAATGCAGGTAGCGCAGTATCCCCACTACATGTAATGGGAGGGAATACTTTTTCACAACTAGGTTGGCGTCAAGGTATAACCTTATCAAACCAAGGTGCATTAGCTTTTTCAAATGCTAACACAGGTGGTAATAGTACTTTTTTTATGGGAGCCCCTTCAAATACACCAGTAGGTGATTTTTACTTTGGTACTGTACCATCTACAAATGGAGGCTCAAATAATGGACCTGTTGTTTATGCTTATTCTATTTTAGGACAAAACATATCACCTGGCTTAAACCAAGCAGGTAGTAGAGAAATAGCAACTACAATTTTTAGAACCAATACATTTTTAATTACACCAGATGGTACTGATGCTTATTTAGGAATAAACACTTTAGAAGCAAAACGTGTATTAGATGTAAATGACAACTTAACACAATTGAGGTTAACAAATGTAGAATCAAGCACACTATTGGGAGGTACATTTACAGATTTTAATGCTCAAAACTTTGGTTTAGATATAGTTCCGCTAAATAAAGGGGCAGAAGAAACAGTTTTTATTCATAGAGAAACTACAGGGCTACCTACTTTAACAGACGTTAATTTAAATGTTAACGGTAATGGTAGGTTTAGATATGTACCTGAAGAAAGTGCGAATAGTTTAATTTTAGGAAGAGAAAATGATGGTGATGCCAATGATTTAACATTTAGACGCCTTGAATTTACTGGAAACACGACAGATGTTTTATTAGGTAATGGTACTTGGGGACCAGCAACACCCAGTGTTACAGCTAATAATGGATTGAGTATTGATGCTACTGGAGGAATTGTTCAATTAGGTCAATCTATTCCTGCAACAGGAGTTGTATATGGTGGTTCTGCACAATTATTGCATGATACAGAAGTACCATTAAAAGGTTTTAATTTACATTTTACTGGATTAGGTGAAGCTGCTAATAACGTAATTTCTATTGGTCAGCCAAATCCTGATAATGTTACACGAAAATTATATACGTATGCTACAGATCAAGAAATTGGTATAACAGGACGTGTTAATGCAACAAACTTAGCTGCTACTGTAACTAATATTTATGGTGTTGAAGGTATCATAGAAAACTATCCTGGTATAGGTGATAATGCTGTTGGTGTTAGCGGTATGGCTTTACATACAAACGGTAGTACAGGAATTGGAACTAGAGGTATTGCAAGAGGTAATAATTATAATATTGGTGTTAGAGGTCAACTTAGTGATGTTAATGCAGAATATAATGTTGCTATTGATGCTAGAGTAAATGGCGGTGAAAAAGTATTTGGAGTAAAAGTTCAAGTTCAAGGAGATCCGGTAACAGATTTTGGAGTAGGTATACAATCTTTTGCAAGCTTTAGTGATGCTGCTAATGTTTATGGTGGTCAATTTTCGGCAACTAATGGAAGTGCTACCGGTTCTACTTACGGAATTTATGCTACTGCATTTAATGGCGCTAATCCAACTGATACGTATGCTGGCTATTTCAATGGACCAGTATTTTCAACTGGCGGTTATTGGCCTTCAGACATTAACATGAAAACAAATATTACTGACTATGACAGTTCTTTATATGTCATTAATCTATTAGAACCAAAAACGTTTGAATATACTGATGCAAACTTTCAAGGTATGAATTTAGCTACAGGTCACCAATACGGTTTGATTGCACAAGAAGTTGAGCAAATTTTACCTGCTATTGTTACTGATAATGTTCACCCTGCACAGTATGACAGTTTAGGAAATCAAATTCACCCTGCTTATGACTTTAAAGGCGTTGACTATACGTCATTAATTCCTGTGTTATTAGGTGGGATTAAAGAACAACAAACTTTAATTTCTAGTCAAGACAGTTTAATTACTGACTTAAATGACCGTTTAACTAGTTTAGAAAACTGTTTAGGTAATATTTTACCATTGCTATGTTCAATGAACAATTCAATGATTCAAACTAATACTACTGAAACACAGTCGCAGCTAAAAACGTTTTTAAATGTTGAATTAACTGATGGAGAAAGTATAATTTTAGAACAAAATGTACCAAATCCATTTGCAGAACAAACTACAATAAGTTATACTATTCCTGAAAGTGTGCAAAACGCACATATTCATTTTTATAACCAAAATGGTAAATTAATTAATACAATTGATATTACTGAACGTGGAACTGGTCAAGTAAACGTATTTGCTTCAGATTTAAGTTCGGGTATTTACACGTATACTTTAGTAGCAGATGGTCAAGTAGTCGCTACAAAAAGAATGGTTAAAACTAATTAATAGTTGAACTTAGTATAACCAAAACAGCCTATTTCAGAAATGAAATAGGCTGTTTTTATAAGTACAATTTTGTTTACTAAACTCTAGTTAATTCACTATATTCAATTACTTTACAACTAGGGTTCGAACCTAATTTTTTTTTAGATCTATTCTAAGAAGTTAACTCTTTTATTGTTTCTAAAACATAATCTTTTTTTAAATAATTGTATTGAATATTAAGTAAAACTAATAGTTAGTGATGTAAGTTCTTTTCTTTATTCAAGTTGATTAGATCTGTTTATTTGTTTTGATTTATAAGTTTATCTTACATAAGATCATCTCATAATAAACTTAAGATCGTTTTTTGTTTTATATTTCGAATAACAAAATTGTTAAATAATTGTTTTGTGTTATTTTATTTGTATTGAGTGTATTGTATTCATTGAAGTTTACAGACTAATATTTAACCCGTAAAATAATGTGTAAAGGTTACTTCTTTATACTAAATCGTATACTCAAAGTAAACTATTTAGATGATACGTTAAAAAAACTTTTTAAAGTATATCAGTCTCTATACTTAAGTACTGTGTTTATTATACTTAGCTATAGTTAATGAATTTAAATTCTGTTTAGTTTTAGTATAAAACTGATATTAAATTTATAGACTTACAAAAAAGATGGGTTTTGTATGTTTGTACAATTTTTATACTTTTTGTTTTGAACAAATATACATTTAAATGGTTTTGTTTTGTATTGTACATATGTTCAATGTATTTAAATTGGCCTTTAAAGAGTTAGTTAATTAGTTGTTAATAACTTTATTTTAAGTATTTAAAAATAAAGATTACCTTTACGTCATGTTTAAGAATGAATTAATACAAATTGAATTGAATAAAATTTTAGATGAAAACTTAGGGGGTCAATTTAAGACTATAGATGAGGCAATAAGTAAAAAGCAATTTTTAGTTGGTGATTTAGGAATTACGTATAGGTGGTTAACACATTGGGACCAAAAAGACCTCTTGATAACAAAAGAAGAAACTAGTAAATGGAGACGTTATGATTTTGTAGATTTTGTTTGGATAAAAATGATTCAAAAAATGAGAGGGTTTAATGTGTCATTAGCTCAGGTTAAAATAATTAAAGATCAACTGATACAAGATATTACTTATGAGGAGGCTATTAATTCAAATGAAATTCGTCAAGCAGTCAAAGACTTAAATCCTTTAGTTGGTGAAGTCGAAATTGATAGAATATTAGATGAAGCTTTAAGAAGTGGTGAACCACAAAATGAGAAAATTAATTTTCTAAAATTATTCATATTAGATGCTATCATTTTAAAAAATCATTTTGCCTTACTTTTAAATGATGAAATGGAGATTGTGATTTATAAAGAAAGTTTTAGAAAGGAATACTTAAAAATAGATGACTTTAAAAATTTTCTACTTGGCTCACATTTAAATATTTCAATTACTGAATTGCTAGTTGACTTTATCAAATTAAATGATTTAGAATTTAGTCATAATGATTTAGAATTAATTACAGAGCAAGAGAAAGAAGTGCTTGAATATTTACGTAACCATAAAGAGTTAAAAGCTGCAACCATCACTTTTAAAGATGGTGAAATGGACTTATTGGAATTAGTTCAACTAAAACAAGTTGATTTATCTAATAGACTAACAGAAGTTATGATGACTAGAGGATATGAGGAGATTACAATAAAAACTCAAAATGGACACATTGTACATTGTGAGAATACAAGAAAAATAAAATTAAATAGTACCAAATAAATTGGGCTAACTGAATAAAGGTCTGGTTACCTAAAAATGGAACTAAGACACATCCAAAATAGAGGGTGATAGAATTTGAAAATGAAAAACAATACGTAAATGTAATAGAAGAGCGTAAGCAAAAATTAAATGAACAAGGTGAATACAGGTTTGGTTTACTTGGGTTAGAGGTTGTGAAGGAATTACTAGCGTATAAGGACCTTCGATCAGTAATAAAATGGTGCAAAAAAAATGATGTATTTATACTACATCAAGGAAATGGACAATTTGTAAATGAGTATGAATTTACATTATCATTATACAAACCGTTTATACAAGCGCTTAAATTAAAACATAGTAATTGGAAGGTAATGTTTTTGAATTATTTGAATGGAGAATTAGATAATTTATTAACGACATCAAATGAACAACGGGAAAAAATTTGTTCAACTAAATATAAACCTAAAACTAAAGTTGAAGCTTCTTTCCTAGATAAAATTAAGAATATATGAATAAGCCGTTAATTGTAAAAAAGAGAGATAAAGTAAAAGGGTTATATGTTTTTTGTAAAAAGTGCAAGAAAACAATTGATTCTAAAATTTGTGGAGAAACAGGAAAAGGATTAAGAACTTGTAAGGATATTGAACAGCATTGTTTTAGAGGTGTAGTTACTGTGCCAAATACAAATGGTGCAAAACGGAAAACAAGAGTTTTTAATACTCAGAATGTAGAAGAAGCTATAAGGCTAAAATTTGAGTTTGATAAAGAACTTACTCAAACAAATTACCAATTAAGTACAAATCATATTATGTCCGAAAATATTAAACCATCTTTATTGATTGATTGTATGGCTACCTACATAGGTTTCTTAAATAACGAAGGAGTAGAGGAGCATAAAAAGAAAATACGCAGTATTCAACATGTAAAAGATGTTGAACGCTATTTTAAATATTTTGCATTATGTCTTAAAACAAATCAAATAGACCATATGATTTTTAGAATAAGTCAATTGAATGATAAGATAGTAGGGTTGTTTCACAATTACTTATTAACAGAACTAAATTATAAAAACAAAACCTATAATAAAGTAATTTCACAATTGAAACATTTTATGAATTGGTTAATACAAGACAGAAAGTATGATTTAGAGAATCCTTTTGTTGGTGTTACAAGAAGACAAGAAGTGTCAAATAACTTAACAATAACTAAGGAAGAATTTAGCAGTTTATTAGATAAAGTCTTACCTGAAAATGGCATTGTTACCCATTCAAATGGTTTGAAAAGAAACTTGTATCGTTCTTGGATGATTGTAGCTTTTAAATTAGCTTTAGAAACAGGGTTGAGAAGAGAAGAATTTATGACACTAAAATATAGTGATATTAAAGAAGGTGAAGGAGTGGATGTATTATACATTCAGGTAGAGAATTTTAAAGTTAATCGTTTAATGGGTAAAGAGAAAGAAGCTAGACAATATAAGTCAATTCCTGTTACTGTAGATTTAAAAGAATTACTTATAGAATTAAACTATGAAGAAAACAAAGGAAAGGATATTTATTTAATTGGTTCAGATGATAAATCATCAAGAGAAACATTATTGTTAATTGTATCAAAAGCTTTTTCTCACTTTTGGAAATTTACAGGAAGTTCAAAGAAGGCTAATTTAAAACATTTAAGAAAAACATACTTAACTGCCTTAGTGAAACATTTTGGAGATAAAGCAACTATGATAAGTAATCATTCAGGAATAGAAGTGTTAAAGAAACATTATGTAAATAGTCAGCAATTAGTATCTGCTACAACTAACTTTAAGGTATTGTAAAATGTCAAGTTTGTAACACCATTTTGTAACACTTAACTAAAAAAGCCTTCCGATTTCGGAAGGCTTTTTGTTTGTAACTTAGAGCTACAAAGAGTAGCGGGGACAGGACTCGAACCTATGACCTTCGGGTTATGAGCCCGACGAGCTACCAACTGCTCCACCCCGCAATATATGTTTGAATAATAAATATCGTTTCTAATTGCGAGTGCAAATATACGTCTAGTTTCTTAGGTGAACTAATTATTTAGAACTTTAATATAATAACTTTTACTTAAAAGCTATTTATGAAGTGATATGTTATTTAGTCTTAGAATATTAAGCCTTTTTAAATATTATTTATTTTTATTTAAATCACGATTTAAATAAAAATAGGGCATAAAAAAAGAGTTTATCGTAATGATAAACTCTTAAAGTAGCGGGGACAGGACTCGAACCTATGACCTTCGGGTTATGAGCCCGACGAGCTACCAACTGCTCCACCCCGCAATATATGTTTGAAAATAAATATCGTTTTTAATTGCGAGTGCAAATATATATTTTGTTTCTTTGCAAAACAAATTATTTTAAACTTTTTTTATTAAAAATGCAACATAAGTCAGGATTCGTAAATATTATAGGCAGCCCTAACGTGGGTAAGTCTACATTAATGAATAGATTAGTAGGTGAAAAGCTATCTATCATTACATCAAAGGCGCAAACAACAAGGCATAGGATTCTCGGAATCGTAAATGATGAGGACTACCAAATTGTGTTTTCTGACACGCCAGGTGTTTTAGATCCACATTATAAGCTTCATGAAAACATGATGAGTTTTGTGAGTCAAGCTTTAAAAGATGCAGATATTATTTTATTTGTTACTGATATTTATGAAAAAGGGATGAATCATGAAGCTACATTGAATCGTTTAAAATCGACAAGTACACCTATTGTAGTATTATTGAATAAAATTGATTTAGGAACAACAGAGCTTTTAGAAGAGAAAGTTGAGTTTTGGGCAAAAGAATTGCCAGAAGCTGAGATTTTACCGATATCTGCTTTAGAAAACTTTAACGTTTCATTGATTTGGGATAAAATATTATCATTGTTACCTGAAAACCCACCTTATTATGATAAAGGTGAATTAACAGATAGACCAATGCGATTTTTTATAAGTGAAATGATTCGAGAGAAAATTTTCATTCATTATAAAAAAGAAATTCCATACGCAACGCAGGTTGAAGTAGAAGAATATTTTGAAGATGAGAAAATTATAAGAATTAGAGCTATTATTTATGTTGAGAGACAGACTCAAAAAGGTATATTAATAGGTCATCAAGGATCTAAATTAAAAAGAGTAGGTATAGATTCTCGAAAAGATATAGAGAAGTTTGTAGATAAACAAGTATATTTGGAGCTTTTTGTGAAAGTAGACAAAGATTGGAGAGAAAACGATAAAAAATTAGATAAATACGGATATTAAGATGTCGAATATAATAGCAATAGTAGGAAGACCAAATGTTGGGAAATCAACATTATTTAATCGTTTGACAAAGTCAAGAACAGCGATTGAAGCGGAGATGAGTGGAGTAACAAGAGATAGAATTTATGGTACTTCTATATGGAATGGCGTAGAATTTAGTGTTATTGACACTGGAGGGTATGTTAGAGGTTCAGATGATATCTTTGAAGAAGAAATTAGAAAACAAGTAGATATTGCAATTGAAGAAGCTTCAGTTATAATTTTTGTTTCTGATGTAACAGTTGGTATTACAGATTTAGATGAGTCTGTTGCTGATATGTTGAGAAAAACTAAAAAGCCTGTATTTGTAGCTGCTAATAAAGTAGATAACAATATTAGAGCTAATGATGCTTTTGAGTTTTTTAACTATGGTTTAGGAGATGTTTATAACCTTTCTTCAATCAATGGGCATGGAACAGGTGAACTTTTAGATGATATTGTAAAGGAATTTAATGCAGATGAGCTATTAGAGGACGAAAGTGATTTACCAAGAATTGCAGTAGTAGGGAAGCCAAATGTTGGAAAATCGTCATTTATAAATGCTATAACAGGAGAGCAAAGAAATATTGTAACTGATATTTCAGGAACAACAAGAGATTCTATTGATACAGATTTCAATTTATTTGGATTTGATTTCAAGTTAGTGGATACAGCTGGAATTCGTAAAAAGAGTAAAGTTCATGAAGATATTGAATTTTATTCTGTGATTCGTTCAGTTAGATCTATTGAATATTCTGATGTATGTATTTTCATGATTGATGCTGAAGATGGTTTACAAAAACAAGATTTGAATATTTTCTACATGATAGAAAAGAATAAAAAAGGTGTTGTTTTATTAGTGAATAAGTGGGATTTAGTTGAGGATAAAGATCAGCATTTTACTAAAGCTTATGAAGATAAATTAAGAGAAGATTTAGCACCATTTAAAGATGTTCCAATTTTATTTACATCAACACTTTCAAAACAAAGGTTACATAAAGCTTTGGAGAAAACAATGGAAGTTTATACTAATAGACGAGCAAAAATTCCTACATCAGAATTAAATGAATTTTTCTTAGATATTATTTCAAGAACTCCACCTCCAGCAATTAAAGGAAAATATATAAAAATTAAGTTCGTAACACAATTACCAACACATTCACCTTCATTTGCATTTTTCTGTAATTTACCACAGTATATTAGAGAGTCATACGGAAGGTTTTTGGAGAATAAATTAAGACAACGTTTTAATTTTGAAGGTGTACCTGTGAGAATTTTCTTTAGAAAGAAATAATTTCATTTTAATGGAATATAAAAAAATAATAGAATCAATTAAAAAAGGAGAGCTCCACCCCGTTTATTTATTAAACGGGGAAGAGCCTTTCGGTATTGATAAAATTGTAGATCATATTTCAGAAAATGTCTTAGCAGATTCAGAGAAGGACTTTAATCAGACTATTTTATATGCGAAAGATACACCGCCGCTAAACGTTTTAGATGCTGCCTCTAGGTTGCCTATGATGGCTGAACGACAGGTTGTAATAGTAAAAGAAGCTCAGGAATATACTAAAGCTTCACAATGGGAGGTTTTCGAATCCTATTTTGAATCCCCAGTTTCAAGTACAGTATTGGTTTTTGCTTTTAAATACAAGAAATTTGATAAGCGTTCAAAGATTTATAAGCTATTGAAAAAAAACGCCTTGATTTTTGAATCTCAAGGTGTTAAAGATTGGAAGTTAGGAGAGTGGATAAAAGATTACCTTAAAGCAAAAAAATATTCAATTGAAGATAAAGCAATTGCATTAATATCTGAGTTTATAGGAAATGATTTATCAAAAATATCGAATGAACTAGAGAAGTTATTTATTTCGGTTCCAGAAGGTGTTCAGATTACTGTTAAACATATTGAAGATAATATTGGTATAAGTAAGGATTATAATGTTTTTGAGCTAACCAATGCTGTTATGGTTAAGGATAGTAAAAAAGCTTTAGTCATTGTTGATTATTTTTCTAAAAACCCTAAGGCAGTAAATATTGTAGTTGTTTTAGGACAATTATTAGCATTATATCAACGTTTATTCAAAGCCCACTTTATAAAAACGACTAATCCAAGTGAAATTTCGAAAGCTTTGGGGTGTGCTCCTTATCCAGCAAAATTAGCAATGGATAATAAAAGTAAACATCCTCCAAAAATAATTTCAAGAAATTTCACAATATTAAGGGAGTATGATTTATTAGCAAAAGGTGTTGGGAGTATAGGGATTGATCAGTCTGAATTGATGAAAGAGCTTGTTTTTAAGCTACTTCATTAATAAAATTGAATACACTCATCTTGATTATGTAGTAAATGATGGGTAATTATTGTTAACATATCTAAAAAATATTGATAAGTAGTAGGTAAATTACATTTTTATTGTTAGATTTATCTTAAATTCGCAAAAAAAATCACCAAATACAATGGCTAGAAAAAAGACAAAAGAAAAAGTAGAGAAGATTATTAATGCAATTAAAAACTCTACGCCAAAATATAAATTACAATTAGATGCTAAAACTGTAATTACACTTAAGACTGAAGAACAACTTGAAAAATGGATGTCTCTTTATCCTAATGCAAAATTAATTACAACTTAACTCGAGTTAAAATCTTAAAACTAAAAAAAAGGCTGTCATAATTGACGGCCTTTTTTGGTTTATTATTTTATAATAGATTCTTAATTTATAAGATCTATTAATTATTAGCTTAAGTATATTGAAAAAGCTAAATGCTTTAGGTATATTTGTGGCATGGTAAAAATTGGAAAATTAAATCAACTTAGAATAGTAAAAGAAGTTGACTTTGGAATGTATTTAGATGGTGGAGAGGATTTTGGTGAAATATTATTACCAACTAGATATATTACACCAGCTTGTATTGTTGATGAGGTTATTGAGGTTTTTATTTATTTAGATTCTGAAGATAGATTAATAGCAACTACAGATTTTCCATTTGCTATGGTTGATGACTTTGCATTATTAGAAGTTGTTGCTGTAACTAAAGTAGGTGCATTTGTTGATTGGGGATTAATGAAAGATTTATTAATCCCATTTAAAGAGCAACACAGAGAGTTAGAAAGAGGAGAGAAGGTTGTTGTTAAGATTTATCTTGATGAGATGACTGAGCGAATTGTAGGGTCTATTAAATTGGATTCATTTTTAAACAATGTACCTCCAAACTTTAAAATTTATGAAGAAGTAGATTTGTATGTACATTCTAAAACAGATTTAGGTTATAAAGTTATTGTGAATGAAACTTTTTGGGGTGTAATTTACTTTAATGAAGTATTTAAACCTTTAGAAAGAGCTCAACTATTGAAAGGTTATATAAAAAAGATAAGAGAAGACGATAAATTGGATATTTGTTTACAACGTCCAGGTTATGGTGCTATTGATGGAATTGCTAAAGATGTTTTAGATATTTTACAAGCAAAGGGCGGTGAGATTGAAGTTGGAGATAAATCATCACCTGAAACAATTGAACATGTTTTTAAAGTGAGTAAAAAGACTTTTAAAAAAGCAATTGGATCGTTATATAGAGAGAAAATAATTACTATTGAGCCAAACAGAATAAAATTGGTTTAAATAGAAGTATTAGATTAGGTATTAATAGAGCAGTTTTTTTGAATTGTTAAGTTTAAAAAATTGAGTAGTTTTAGATTTAAAAAATTTAAAGTTATAACTGAAAACTATTATGCCTCCAAAAAAATAATAAAGAGTTAGATGTCAAAAATTGATATTAAAAATAAAAAAGCTAGATACTTATACGAGTTCTTAGATGATTATACTGCAGGTATTTCATTAATGGGTACTGAGATTAAGTCTATAAGAAGCGGTAAAGCGAGTATTATGGAGGCTTATTGTGTGATGGAGAAAGGTGAATGCTATATTAGAAATATGTATGTAGCCGAATATGAAAATGGAACACATAATAATCATTTACCAAGACAAGATAGAAAATTATTATTGAATAAAATTGAATTACGAAAGTTAGAGAAAAAACTTAAAAATGAAGGTTTGACTATTGTTCCTTCTAGATTGTTTATAAATGATAAGAACCTAGCTAAATTAAATATTCATTTGGCTAAGGGGAAAAAAGTTCATGATAAACGTCAAGATTTAAAAGATAAGGATAATAAAAGAGATTTAGACAGAATTAAAAAAGAGCATAGCTAATTATGGGTTTTTTGACAAAAAATATTTTTGGAGAATATAATTTCAAGAAAAGATGGATTATTAGAGTTTTTGGGGTGTTAATTTACCCAAGGTATAAATGGATTAATAATACTGTGATTACTGGCGCTGAAAAACTTCAAGGGTTACCAAATGAAAATGTATTGTTTGTTTCTAATCACCAAACGTATTTTGGAGATGTTGCTGCTTTTTTACTTACGTTTCATTCGGCATTAGATGGAAAACCAAATGAAATCAGTCTAAAAAGTGTTTTAACACATAAAAAAGATAATATTTATTATGTCGCTGCTGAGGAAACTATGAAATCTGGATTTTTACCAAAGGTTTTAGCAATTTCAGGTGCAGTAACTGTTAAAAGGACTTGGCGTGCAAATGGTGAGAATGTAAGACGTAAAGTTGATAGGAGTGAGGTTGAGAATATTGACAAAGCACTCTTAAACGGTTGGGTAATTACATTTCCTCAAGGGACTACAAAACCTTTTGTTAAAGGAAGGTTAGGTACTGCAATTATTATTAAAAAACATAAGCCAACAGTAGTACCTATTGTTATAGATGGTCTTAGAAGTTCTTTTGATAAGAAAGGTCTTAAATTAAAAAAGAAAGGTTCTACCATTTCAATTAGAATAAAGAAGCCAATTGAATTTGATTATGAGGGACCTGTTGAGGAGATCTTAGCGCAAGTTATGGATGGTATTGAACAAACACCCGAATATGATTTTATGGGTAGCTTAAAGAAGTAAAATATTTATTATTTAAAAGTAACTCTTAAATGTAATATTTCTGAGAATATTTTAGTTTTCCTTATATAATATTATTATCCAGATACTTTGATTGTATATAAATAAGTGTTTATTTACTGATTGTGTCTAACTATTATTTACGGTAATAATTTAGAAGCTATAATCAAATATATAGATTTGTCTTATTCATTCCTTTGATATTTATCTGACTATTTTAATATTACTTTTCTTTTACATTGATTGTAATATTTAAGGTTTATACCTTTATATGATTTTTATAGTTAGAGAGAAGACTTTTTTTATTTTAAACTTTAGATTTTCTCACCTAAATATGAATAGAAATAGGGTAGTGCTTATTTGTTTCTGGAACGAATATTTATCCTCACTTCTATAATCAATTCATAAAAAAAGCGATTAACTATAAGTTAATCGCTTTTAAATTTTATTATGAATTTACTATTTGTACTTTCCTAATCCCTTAGGTGAACCAACTCTGTCCATTGCACATCTAAATCCAATTGTAGATTGAGATAGTTCTTCATCTAAAAATCTTCTGTTAGAACCTACTATCCAATATGCTCTATCTCTCCAAGAACCACCTTTGTATACTCTTGAGTTGTCAGATATTAATGTAGTTGGCCATGCAGTTCTTTCATTAGTCATAACATTACCTCCAGTTAAATCAAATCTTTCATGTTTGTTTTGATACATTACCAAATCACCATCTCTTAAACCGTTATTAATTTCATCTTTTCTACTTCCCTCTGAACGATTATTGAAATCTTTAGAAGATTGAAAATCACCATCCATTACATCTCTATAATCAGCATTTTGGTAATTACGTCTTCCAATATTTTCTTCAGCAGTAACTTCTCTCCATTTCATTCTACCAGGTGTATTAGTAATGAACTCAGACATACCTTTTCTTAACATTGGGATAATATCAATTGGATACTCCTCACCATTAGGTCCTGTTTTTAATAATACTAAATTAGCGTTATCAGAAACACCTTCAAATATTTCTTCAAATACTTTTGTTTGTACTGTTTCTGAAGCTTCTTTATAGTACTGACCATTTTGCATTTCAATTGCAAGGTCAATAATTTTATTTAACTCAGTTAAGATTAAAATTTCTTGAGTGTACATATCAGATTTAAAATCTCCAGCTCTTTTACCTTGTATTGCTGCTAAAGAATCACTTACAAATTTACCTTTTGATGAAAGGTAGACTGTAGAAGGTTCTGTATTGTTGTATTTATTACTATTTCTTGATTGTACATTTTTTCTAACTCCATTGTTCATTGTAGAGTCAAATCTTTGTGGGTCATAATTAGAAGAAGTAATTCTTTGGTATCTAATTCTTTCGAACTCATGTAAATATTCTTTTAAGCCATGAACATCATATAATACTTGTAAGTTTTTTTCATCTAAGTGACCATCATTTCCTAAAACTTTTGTTTTGAAAACATTTCCTCTAAATGGTCTAAAGTCATTAAAATCTTCAAATGATAAAGGTCTGTAAACATCCATAACCCATTCAGAAACATTTCCAGCCATGTGATATAAACCATAATCATTTGGCCAATAAGAATCAACAGGAGCAGTAATATCTGCAGCATCATTTAATGCACCAGCAGATCCCATCATATCACCTCTTCCTCTTTGGAAATTAGCTCTAATGTCACCTTGAAATTCTTCATTATCTTGTCTAACCCAGTGACCAGTCCAAGGATAAGTTCTTTTGTTTTCAATAATACCTGCATCTTCAGTATTTGTCATTGAACCAACTAATCCATAGTAAGCAAATTCCCATTCTGCTTCAGTTGGTAATCTGTAACGTGGTAATAAAATACCATCTTCCATTCTTACAATACGTTCACCTAATTCACTTCTTTTACCAGACCAACCATTTTCAGGGTTTAAATCTAATAATTTTTGTTCTTTATCTTCACCAGGCTCATATTGTCCAGCTAAATATGAATCTGTAGAGAATGGATCTCCAGATTGATCAGGATTCATAGCTAAAATTCCTTCTCTATATAATATAAATTCATTTACACGATCAGTTCTCCATTTACAAAAATCATTAGCTTGATTCCAACTTACACCTACAACAGGGTAATTTTGGTATGCAGGGTGTCTTAAATAGTATTCAACAAATGGTTCGTTGTATGCCATTGGCGATCTCCAACAGTTTGTATCAGGTAAAGCGTTTTTATAAATCATTGGATAGTCTTCATAAGTACGAGAAATCCAATAAGTATATTCTAACCAGTTAAAATTAGTTACTTCAAATTGATCCATATAGAAAGAAGAAACAGTTACTCTTCTTGGTGTATTATTCCATTCATAAGTCAAATCTTGTTCCGATCTACCCATTGTAAATGTTCCACCTTCTACTAATATTAAACCAGGACCAGTTTCTTGATCAAAATAGGGTACTTTTTGAAAACCTCCATTTTTAGGATTGTTATATTCCCAGCCAGTAGCATTTGATCTTTCTTTACTACAACCAATTAATGCTACGGCTGCTAAAAGTACGATAAGAATATTTTTACTTTTCATCTTATATTGTTTATTTATTATATTCATTTACTTATAGGTTTTCTAGTATAACACTAGTAAAAAAAATAGTTACACTTATTAAAAAGAAGGACAAGAGATGGTTCTAAATCTTTTTGGTTTCTTTTTACAATTAATATTTAACCCTAAAGATAATTCATGAGAACCACCACTAGCATTTGTTAACTTAGATGTTGTAATGTCATAACTGTAACCAAATTTAAAAGTACCAGCATCAACACCTACAGATAAGATAAAAGCATCACCTTCTCTCCACCAAGCACCTGCAGTGAAAGCTCCATATTTGACATACATTCCTAGGTTTAATTGCATAAACCCATCTTGATACATATAAATAATATTTGGAGATAATGATGTACTGTTTGTATATTTAGATTTTTTCCCTAAAGGTATGTTAGCTCCAATATTACCGGTGATTCTCATAGGTAATTTAGCAGATCCTAAAATCATTGATTCGTTTGGTTGATTTAAATGATGTGCTGCTAAACCAAAATAAAATTGTTTTGAATATCCAACTATTCCAGCTGAAGCATCAAAGAAACCTTTAGTTCCCCATCCATTACCTAACATATTACCTCTAGGTACATCTCCAGTTTGATAAATAAATCCTTTTCTTGGATCTATCATATCTCCAAAAGTTAATTTGTTCCAATCTAAGAACTTTTGATTCCAAGTCGCTTGAGCTCCCATTAAAAAAGAAAACTTTCTACTTACTTGTAAATGATAAGAATAAGCTAAGTTAATTGTTGACCAATTAATAGTGTTTTGACCTGCCATGTCATTAGTAACCATAACAGCAATACCACCATTTATGCTATTGATGTATTGATCGTATGAAAAGCTATTTGTAACGAAGGCACCAGTAATTGATGGCCATTGATTACGATAATTCATATTAAACCTTGGACAACCATTTGAACCAGCAAACGCTGGATTTAAATAAATTGGATTAGCATAGAACTGCGTAAACGCTGGATCTTGTGCTTTTGCTTCAGTAGAAATTGTAGTAATAATTACTAAAGTTAATATTTTAAGTAAATGTGTTAGTTTCATGTGTTAAAGTAGTCTTATAAAGCTTAATAAACGCAAATGGTATTAAATGGTTACATTTTTTACCCCCTAAAGTTGCAATAATAACTATTTTTGTTCGTTTTTAAAAGGAAATAGGGTAACTCTTTTTTATTAATCTTTATTTATATATGAAAACTAGAATATTTTTTATTGTTTTATTTTGTGTTTCAATCGTAAACGCACAAACTAAAAGTGTTAGTTATGATTTTGACTTATCTGTTGATAATCAAAGTTGTATAAGTTGTGATGTCAGTTCGGAAACCGGATTTCTATATTCAGTTCAAACTAAAGATATTGGATTGAAAGGTGTGTATGATTTAACGTTTCAGGTTAAGAATATTTTATATAAACATGTCGAAAATCCTTCAATATTATTACAAAAACAGTTTGTTAATGCCTCAAATCTAGAATTAAACTTTGGAAAAACAGGCGTTAATAATTATTTAACAGCTTTTGTTAATCCTTTTGTGCGAATTGATGGTGTCATAAAAATGATACTAAAAATTGATGTAGAAATTAGCTTTCAATCTGTTCAGACAAGTCAAAATAGAGCTGCTAGTTTTGCTTCCGAATCTGTTTTAAAATCAGGTAGTTGGTATAAATTTTCTGCTAATAAAACAGGGGTTTATAAATTGGATAAATCTGTTTTAGAATCTGCAGGAATTAGCACAAGTAATTTAAATCCACAACATATTAATATTTACGCGAATCAAATTCCAGTTTTACCTGCTTATAACTTTGAGTATCATCCAGATGATTTAGTTAAAAACCCTATTTTTATAGAAGGTGAAAGTGATGGAGTGTTTAATGATAATGACTATATTCTTTGTTATGTAAATGGGCCTGATAATGAAACATTAAATACTGGTGTTGGATTTAAATTGTCAAAAAATAATAATGATTCATTGTCCTATTTTTATTTAGAGATTAATTCAAATACATCACCTAAACGTGTTCAATCAATTCCTAATAGTACAGGGGGGGTAACGCATTCTGTTACTTCATTCAATGCTGCCGTATTACATGAAGTTAATACTGTAAACTTAATTAGTTCAGGAACAAACTGGCTAGGCGAAAATTTTGATTTTGAATTGTCACATGCTTTCGGAATGGAATTACCTGGTATAGTAACAAGTCAACCTGTTAGAATAAGTTCAAGTGCGGCTTCAAAAACTCAGTTGGGAACAAGTTATTTTAATGTTAGCGTAAATGGAAATTTAGTTGATAAGTTATATTCTTTTTCAGATTCAGATTCACACAGTAAAGGAAGGAATATTGTAAGTGATACTGTTTTTAATACAACAACGTCTCAACTTAATTTTTTGATAGACTTCTCAAGAACATCTCCTTCAACTTTAGGATGGTTAAATAAAATTATATTAAATTATAAAAGAAGTACATCTATGTCTAATGGACAACTGCTTTGTAGGGATTGGAATTCAGTAGGTACAAGTAATGTATCTTCATTTTTAATTTCAAATGCAAATTCTTCTACATTTATTTGGGACGTAACAAATCCTAGAGATGCAAAAAAGATAAATGGTAACTTATCAGGATCAAACTTGGCATTTACTCAAAATACAGATACATTAAGAAGTTTTGCTATTTTTAATTCGAGTCAAGCTTATGTACCAACTTTTTTTAAGAAAATTACTAATCAAAACTTACATGCTTTACCGCAAGTAGATTATTTAATTGTTAGTCATTCAAGGTTTTTGAGTCAAGCCAATAGGTTGGCAGATTTACATAGGAATAAAGGGTTATCAGTACATGTTGTTGAAATACAAAGTATATATAATGAATTTTCTTGCGGTGTAGCAGACCCTGTTGCAATAAGATGGTTTACTAAAATGTTTTATGATAGGGCTATTACTAATCCGGGGACAGCACCTCAGTCTTTATTGTTATTTGGTGATGGTAGTTTTGATGGTTTAAATAGAGAAGCTAATAATACTGCTTTGTTGCCAACTTATCGTAGTGTTGATAGTGAAAGTAATGGTAATCCAATAACGTTTATATCATCTTTTACATCAGACGACTTTTTTGGAATGCTAGATGATTTGGAAAGTATGAATCCTTCAGATCTAATTGATGTTGGGATAGGGAGATTTCCTGTGAATACTATTGAAGAGGCTACTCAAATAGTAAATAAAATTGAACATTATATGAATTATGGTTCAAATCTATTTTCAAATGTGTCATGTAGTTCAGATGGAACAAACTCTACTTTTGGAAATTGGAGAGGGAAATCATTATTAATTGCTGATGATCAAAACTCATCACACTTTGTATATGATTGTGAAACTTTGAGTAACTTAATTGAAGGAGAACATAATGAAATGAATGTTTTAAAGTTGTATTTAGATGCTTATCAACAAGTGGTGACATCTGGAGGGCAAAGATACCCTGACGTTGAAAATGCTTTAAATCAATATATTTCTCAAGGTATGTTAACTGTTAATTATATTGGACATGGTGGTGAAACAGGTTTGTCTTTGGAGCGAATTGTTACTATACCAATGATTGAAGAATGGAGAAATATTGATAGGTTACCATTGTTTATTTCAGCAACATGTGAGTTTAGTAGATTTGATGATCCACATAGAACATCAGCAGGTGAAATAATGTTAATGACACCTAACGGAGGCGCTGTAGCATTGTTAACTACTACAAGATTAGTGTATATATCTACTAATTCAACTTTAGTTAAAAATTTATATAAAAATTTATTTGATGAAGTAAATGGAGAACCATTATCTATGGGGGAGATTATTCGATTAACAAAAAACTTAACCGCTGGTGATAATAATATGAGAAATTTCACACTATTAGGTGATCCTGCTTTATTATTAGGTAAGCCTAGACCAAATATTGTAACTGATAGTATTAATGGTAGTTTTATAACGACAGCAATAGATACAATGAAGGCCTTGTCTAAGATTACAATTAGTGGACATATTGAAGATTACTTAGGAAATGAATTACCTAGTTATAATGGTATTGTTTCTCCTACTGTGTATGATAAGTATAAAATAAAATCGACATTAGGACAAGATAGTGATTCGCCAATTGTTGAGTTTGATATTCAAAACAATATTATTTATAAAGGAAAATCAACTGTGAAAAATGGTCGATTTGAATTTTCTTTTATTGTACCAAAAGATATTAATTATGAATATGGAAAAAGTAAGGTAAGTTACTATGCTCAAAACGGAGTTGGTGATAAATTGGGGTTTGATACATCTGTTGTTATAGGAGGTGTAGATCCAGATGGAATTGATGATAGCGTAGGTCCAGAAATTGATTTATTTATGAATGATGAAAATTTTGCTAATGGAGGATTAACAGATGTAAATCCGTTATTTATAGCGAATATTAGTGATGAAAATGGAGTTAATACTAGCGGTAATGGTATTGGACATGATATTACGGCAATTATTGACGAGAATACTGCTAATCCAATAATCATGAATAATTATTATGAAGCAGATTTAGATACTTATAAAAGCGGGAAAGTACAGTTTCAATTTGTTAATTTAGAAGAAGGAAGGCATACTTTAAAGTTTAAAGTTTGGGATGTAAATAATAATTCATCTGAAGAAGAACTAGAGTTTATAGTAAGAAAAAAGGAAGATATTGCAATAAGTCATTTATTAAACTATCCAAACCCATTTACAACGCATACAGAATTTTATTTTGAACATAATCAAATTCATAATATTACGGAAGCTAAAATAGAAATAATGACTGTGACAGGTAAAATGGTTAGAACAATTTATTCAAATGTAGAAAGTTGTGCTTATCGCTCAGAAGGTATTCCTTGGGATGGGTTAGATGAATATGGTGATAAATTAGCTAGGGGAGTTTACGTTTATAGATTGTCTATTAAGAATTCTGAAGGTAAAACAGATCAAAAACTAGAAAAATTATATATTTTATAATAAGATATACAATATAAAAACCATTATTGCGTATATTTGTAACGATTAAATAGATATGAAAAAAATAATAACAACGACAGTACTTTCAATAATTGGTCTTTCATCATTCTCACAAACTGTTACTGGACAAGCAGATGATTTAGATGATAACACAATAATTTTGAATACAATAACTACAGCAGTTCCATTTTTAATAATTACACCCGACTCTAGAGCCGGTGGGTTAGGTGACGCTGGTGTAGCAACCTCTGCAGATGTTAATTCATTTCACTGGAATACGGCAAAATTAGCTTTTTCAAAAAATAAAACGGAATTAGGAATGTCTTATTCTCCTTGGTTAAGACAATTGGTTGATGATATTCATTTATCTTATTTAGCAGGTTATCATAAGGTTAGTAAAAGAGGAACTTTCGGAGGGTCTTTAAGGTATTTTTCTTTAGGTAAAATTGCTTTTACAAATCAAGTAGGTGATAAAATTAGAGACTTTAGTCCTAATGAATTTGAACTACTAGGAGGTTATTCGTATAAATTAACGGATAGAATGGCCTTGGGTTTAAATGGTAAATTTATTTATTCGAATTTAACTGGAGGAACAGGAGTTGGATCTGCACAGTCTAAAGCAGGTATTGCAGGAGCTGCTGATTTGTCTTTTGCTTATTTAAATGATGAAGCTAAATTGGGTAAGTATGATGCTGATTTTTCATTTGGTGCAACAATACAAAATATAGGAAATAAAATTGCTTATACTGATGCAGCAACAAGAGACTTTTTACCAGCTAATTTAAGATTAGGGACTGCCTTAAAAATTGAGTTTGATAAATTTAATTCATTAACGGGGACTGTTGATTTTAATAAATTATTAGTGCCTACACTTCCATACAGAGATCCTTCTAATACAGATCCTACTACAAATATTGTTTCAGGTAAAAATAATGAAGTAGGTATTGTTTCAGGAATGTTACAATCGTTTTATGATGCGCCAGGTAATGTAACTGCTAATGCGGATGGTACTTTTGAAGTTGCTTCAGGAAGTAGGTTTGCTGAGGAAATGAGAGAAATAAATATTGGTGGTGGTATAGAGTATTGGTATAGTAATGTACTAGCTGTTAGAGCTGGTTATTTTCATGAAGCAGCTTCAAAAGGGAATAGAAAATATTTAACTTTTGGTGCCGGTTTATATTATAGTTCGTTTGGTATTGATGTGTCTTATTTAGCATCAGTAACACAAAATAACCCATTAGCTAATACAGTTAGATTTTCTTTACAATTTAAGTTTGGAGCAAAATCTAAAAAAGATTAACCATGAATTTTAGAATTGGATTTGGAGTTGATATCCATCAATTAGCTGAAGGTAGAGATTTATTTATTGGAGGTGTTAAATTGGATTCTACTTTTGGGGCAGTTGGTCATTCAGATGCTGATGTTTTATTACATGCCATTTGTGATGCTATTTTAGGTGCAGCTAATTTACGTGATATAGGTTATCATTTTTCAGATACAGATCCTAAATATAAAGGGATTGATAGTCGAATCCTTTTAAAAGAATCTTTTAATTTAGTTAAAGCTAAAGGGTATTTAATAGGGAATATTGATTCGACAGTTTTATTAGAAAATCCAAAAGTAAATCCACATATTGAAGCTATGCAAAAAATCATTGCTGATTTATTAGAAGTTGATATTGATGCTATTTCTATAAAAGCAACCCGTGGAGAAAAAATGGGTTATATTGGAAATGGAGAAGGTATTCAAGCCTACTGTAATGCTTTGATTTATAAAAAATAATTTTGTTTTTAGAAATCATTTTTGGTAAACAAACAGTATCAATAATGGGAATTTATTACCTTTGACCTATGGAAAATTTCGAATCTCAATTGTTAACACTTTATAACCAAACTAATCAATTTGGAAAGTTAAATGGTATGGAGTTATTAAGCCATTCAGATGGTGAAATTGAGTATGTGATGACTATTAAAGATATTCATTTAGCAACACCTACAACAGCTCATGGTGGCGTTTTGGCTGCTTATATGGATGGTGTAATGGGAGTTGCAGCTTTAACTACTTCAGCAAAAAGTCTTTGCTTAGTGTCTACAGTTGAATTTAAAATTAATTATTTAAAACCAGTTTTCCTTGGTGATGTATTAACGGGGAAAGGTGTTGTAATTTCAGCTGGAAAACGAATTATTGTAGCTAAGGGTGAAATATATAATCAAAAAGGCGAATTAATTTCTGTAGCTACAGGAACATTTAATGCGTATCCTTATCAAAAGAGTGGGATGGTCTTATAAGTATTGTCTAATACTTAGTCTACAATTTCATTACTTTAGAATAGCCAATAATACCATTTTTAGAAAGGTAATTGATATAATAAATACCATTTGAGTAATTGGTTAAATCTATTACTGAGTCTCCAATAGTTTTTTGAATGGATTGAATTTTAACACCAACAACATTATATATTTCCACAGTGATGTTTTCTTTTTCATGCGTCTTAACTTTAAAGTTAAATTTTGAATGGGTTGGATTAGGAAATGTTTCTATTTCAGAATTTACAGTATTTTCTTCAAGACTTCCAGTTGGATGAACAGAATAACCTGTTTTAATATTTCTAATCGCCCAACCGTTTTTGTTAGATGATGTGGCGTTAGAAACAAAATGGAATCTAAAATTTAAGGTGTCTCGTATGTCTTGAACTTTCACACCACCTTCTTCAAACATAAAATCTAAATAAAATGTTTTATAGTCGTCATAAGTTCCTGTAAACCCGTTTGTGTTATTGAAAAGCGTATCGGTATAGCCATGGCTCAAATAATAATTACTAGTTAATGACCAGATATCATAATAATTAGTTTCTATCATATCAGCAATAGAAACTGTATCATTATTTTGTGTAATCAAATTCGTCATTCCTTCATAAGTATAGTGTTCTGTTAAGTCTGTTTCTGAATTGAACGTTAACTTTACCCAATAAGTAGAAACTGTATCGTTATTTGAATTTACATATCGTGTAGAATCATTATCAAGGTTAATTTCAAAAAATCCTCCAGCATGGTTTGTATCTGTATCAATTTTGTGTTCGAACTCTACAACAAATCCACCGTACTGTTGTGATTGTTTGACTATTTCCATATTAATAGTAGCATCTATCGGTCCGTTATACATTTGTAAGGTGTCAGTTGCTAAAACTGTTGTGGTACCAAAAAAAGGCTTATGACTTTCTCCTATTTGCCAAATAAAATCATCTTGATTAGTTGAATCTATTGAAAACTGTGAGGTGCTTACTGTGTCTAATTGAAAATCCCAATAGTCAAAAAGAGGTGATTGTGAAAATGAAGTGGCAGTTAAAAATAAGAATGTTAAAAACGTAAATAATTTCATAGGACTAATTTTGTTTACAAGTTACAACTATTATATGGTATAAAAAAAACCAACTTAAAATTGATTAAGTTGGTTTCAATGTGTTTAATAATTATATTAAAATTAGTTTACAATTTCATCATAAGCTGCTTTGTATTCTTTGTCTTCAGGGTATAATTGTTTCGTTTTACCCATGATATCTTTAGCTTTTTCTGATTGTTGATTTACAACTAAAATCCTTGTGTATTCCATAATACCAATTTTTAATAATTCTAAATTAGCTTTCTTTCTTTTGATTAAATCATAATCATCATTTTCTTCATCAATAGAATATCTATTAGCGTCTATATTATCGAATAATTGATTACAAATTTTAGTGTATTTTTTTATGTTAGCTTTATCTTTTCTAACATAATATGCTGTTATTTTTAAAAAATGTGCGCCAACACTGTATTTGTCTATTTTTATCATTTGTGCCAAAACACTAGGCATCCTATTGTATTCTTCTGATTCAGCTAAGTTTCTTAACTCTTCATTTAAGGTTATTTTTAAATCAGTAAATAAGGCCATTTTTTCAACTACAACTGTACCATCTTTATCTTTTTGAATACATTTACCTGCATATTTAACTGCATCTTTAAAAGCTTTAGGATATTTATCTAATAATTCATGTCCTTTTGAAATTTGATAATTTGCAATTGCTAAATAATAATACGGTAAAGCATCCTTTTTAGTTTTATCTCCTTGGGTATACTTAATCGATTTTTTCAAAAGTTTACCATAAGAACCATCAGCATAATATTGAATTAAATCATCATATTCTGGTGCTTGAGCATTTGAATTAAATACTAATCCACCTATAAATATTAATAATAATGTAAAGTTTTTCATTTTGTTTTGTTTTGATTCACTACATTCAAAAGTAGTGCCGAATTATTTTGTTTTGTAATATTAACGAATTTTTAACAAATAGGTTACCGTTTAACTTGAATAAAGCAGACTAGGTTAGCCTTCTTTATCAAATACTTGCAAAAGTATGTTTAAGATATCAATGGCTGCTTTTGAAATTTTTGTTCCAGGGCCAAATATTCCCATAACACCTTTTTTGTATAAGAAATCATAATCTTGTGCGGGAATAACACCGCCAGCAACTACCATAATATCTTCTCTACCTAAAGCTTTTAATTCATCCATAACTTGAGGTACTAAGGTTTTGTGTCCAGCAGCTAAAGAAGACACTCCTAATATATGTACATCATTTTCAATTGCTTGCTTTGCTGCTTCAGCTGGTGTTTGGAATAATGGTCCAATGTCAACATCAAAACCTATATCGGCAAATGAAGTAGAAATTACTTTTGCGCCTCTATCATGTCCGTCTTGTCCCATTTTTGCAACCATTATTCTTGGACGTCTTCCATCAAGTGATGCAAATTTATCAGCTAATTCTTTAGCTTTATTAAAGTCTTTATCATCCATAGCTTCTGCTGAGTATACACCTGAAATTGATCTAATTGTTGCTTTATATCTACCGAAATGTTTTTCTAATGCATCAGAAATCTCACCTAATGAAGCTCTATTTCTAGCACATTCAACTGCAATTGTTAGTAAATTACCTTCACCACCTGCAATATCTTCTAGTTTTCTTAATGAGGCTTGTACTTTATCTTCATCTCTTTCAGCTTTCATTTTGTTTAAACGTGCAATTTGGGATAAACGGACCTTAGTATTATCAATTTCTAAAATATCAATTGGATCTTCTTTATCTAATTGATAACGGTTTACACCAACAATAATATCCTTTCCAGAATCAATTCTAGCTTGCTTACGTGCAGCAGCTTCTTCAATTCTCATTTTTGGAATACCTGATTCAATAGCTTTTGCCATTCCACCAAGTTCTTCTACTTCTTGAATACGTTCCCAAGCTTTTTCTGTTATTTGTTGAGTTAATTTTTCAACATAATACGAACCACCCCAAGGGTCGATTGCTTTTGTAATTCCAGTTTCTTCTTGAATGTAAATTTGAGTATTACGTGCAATTCTAGCAGAAAAATCAGTAGGTAAAGCAATGGCTTCATCTAATGCGTTTGTATGTAACGATTGCGTTCCACCAAGACCTGCAGCCATAGCTTCAATACATGTTCTAGCTACATTGTTATAAGGGTCTTGTTCTGTTAAACTCCATCCTGAAGTTTGACAGTGTGTTCTTAAAGATAATGATTTATCATTTTCAGGATTAAATTCTTTCACCATTTTGGCCCAAAGTAATCTACCTGCTCTCATTTTTGCAATTTCCATGAAGTGATTCATTCCAATTGCCCAAAAGAAAGATAAACGTGGTGCAAAAGTATCCACTTTCATACCTGCTTTGATTCCTGCTCTAATATATTCAATACCATCAGCTAAAGTGTAAGCTAATTCTAAATCAGCAGTTGCACCAGCCTCTTGCATGTGGTAGCCTGAAATAGAAATAGAATTAAATTTCGGCATATTTTGAGAGGTGTATTCAAAGATGTCAGCAATAATTCTCATAGATTGCTTAGGTGGGTAAATGTATGTATTACGCACCATAAATTCTTTTAGAATATCGTTTTGAATCGTTCCAGCTAATAATTTTTGGTCAACGCCTTGTTCTTCAGCTGCTACAATGTAAAATGCTAGAATTGGTAGTACTGCGCCGTTCATTGTCATAGATACAGACATTTTATCTAATGGAATCTCATTAAATAAAATTTTCATATCTTCCACTGAGTCAATAGCAACACCAGCCTTACCAACATCACCAACTACACGTTCGTGATCAGAGTCGTATCCTCTATGTGTTGCTAAATCAAAAGCAACAGATAATCCTTTTTGTCCAGCAGCTAAATTTCTTTTATAGAAAGCATTTGATTCTTCAGCAGTAGAAAATCCTGCGTATTGTCTAATTGTCCAAGGACGAATAGCATACATTGTTGAGTATGGCCCTCTTAAATTAGGTGCAATTCCAGAAACAAAGCCTAAATGTTCAATAGATTCCATGTCTATTGCTGAGTATTGACTTTTAAGTTCAATACCTTCTGCGGTTTGAAATGATGGTGTTCCTTCTTGGATTTCATCAAATAATTCAGGTCTACCTTCTAACGGTTTAAATTGATGTCTGCTCATTTTTGGGTAGATTTAATGTAATGGTTTTCTAAAATAAATGGTGTTAATGCTTTAAAATGACCTCTAGTTTTTGAGGGTTTTTTTACATCTATCCAATCTTCAAGTGTACTTTTATAAGTGTTAATTCCTAAAAGCATTTTTTCGTTGGAATTAAGTTTGTCAATTAAAAGTGTTTTATTTTTATCAATTTCAGTTTGAATAAAGTTACTTTCCATGGCTTTAATATAACCACCTTCATTTTCAATTTCTAAAAACAATGACCAAGCCTTTTTAACAAGTTGATTTGTTAGGTCTTCAATGTAATACGAACCGTTTGAAGGGTCATTTACTTTGTCAAAATAAGCTTCCTCTTTAATAACTAATTGAATGTTTCTAGCCATTCTTTCTGATATTTCATTTGATTTATCAAAAGGAGTAATTAATAAATTAGCACATCCACCTAATATAGCCGACATAGCTTGTGTAGTAGAACGTAGTAAGTTATTGTATCTGTCATTTTTAGTTATATGTCTGTAATTGGTTTGACCATTTACAATAGAATTTTCTAACCAAAAGCCCTCTTCAAAATCTTCAAAGAAGTGATTTAATAACAGTTGATATGCTCTAAACTTGGCAATGTTTGTAAAATAGTCATCATTTACTGAAAGCGTAGAATAAAAGCTATTTGCAATTTCTTCTAAAGTATAATTTTCTGACAATAAATGTTGAGTGTATTCACTAAGTTGTGCTAAAGAAAATGCTAACTCTTGAATAGTAGATGCACCAGCTAAACCTAAAGTAAATCCATCAATATGAATTGTTCTTGCTTCAGAATTAAGTAACGATTTATGAAATTGACTAAATTCAGCTAACGTATTATTCCATTTACCTTTTTCAGTACCTAAAGTTAAAACGGGAAAACTAATACTTACATTCTCAGATTTGTTATTTGATAAAAAAGTATTTAAATTATTCCAATTACAAGCTGATTTATATTTAAACTCAGTTGAAATAAATTCAAGTTTTACATCTGTAAATAATTTTTTGTAATGCGTTGAGTCATCTGCGTCAATTTGAACAGAATCACAACCAACTTGTAGGTGTTCTATAATTTTCTTATTGTCGTTTCCAGAAAAATTCTCTTGAATAAACCAATCATTACTATCAAATGCTTCTAATTCATTTGGTTTTATATTATCTTCTGAATGAAAATAGGCTTTTGTTTCAATGCCTAATTCAGGCGCGTAATTTAAAAGATCAATAGATTTTCCTTTTAAATCTTTTTCGATTTTTTCAACCCATTCTTTTTGAGAAATAGTTGGAAAATCTTTAAATAATTGTTCTGCTTTTGTAGTCATTAAATAAACTTTTGCATAAAGTTATAAATAATCTTTAACAAGCTTATAAATTAAGGCAATAATTCCACTAGATGCAATAAAACCTGTTACGAATTGTCGCCAAAATGAATACCCATTTTTTACACCCCAAAAACCACTAAAAATAGCAATTATAACACTAAGTCCTATTATTTGATATACCATAATTGATTGCAAAGATACCTTTCTTAATATGAAAAAAGTGTAATCTAAAATACAAAAGATATGTTTTGATAATTAAAGAATGCTTTTTAAATTAACCAATACATCAAAAGCTTTACTTATTAGATCGGATTTCACCACTATTGTAAATTCATTTGTTGTTGACACAACCTCTTCAATGGTAACGTTTTTCCAAGCTAATTTTTTAAGTATAAAATAATATACCCCTTCCGTTTCCACGTTGTCTTCAGGTAGTTTCATTGTTATAGCAGAAAGGTTTTCTGTTTTTGAAAGGATTGATTTATTTTCCATTTCAGACTCTAATAACTTAACCATTTGACTGTTAATTAGAATTGTCGTTTCATTTATCCCTCTAGATACCGTATAAAATGAATCGGTTATGTTTTCTGATTTTTGTAAAAAAACAGATTGGTCTTTAGAGATACCTTTGTAATTGTTTAGGTTATATTTAACTAGATTACTTCTCACAATTAGGTCTCCTATATTGTCAATTACGTTAGCTAATTTTTTTTGAATACTTATATTTTTTGCTAACGGAAGTCTTCCTATTGACATGATTATAGTACTTTCTTTTATGACTTTATTAAAGCGTTCTTCCAATTCTGGCTTTAATATTCGAGCTAAAGCACTTGTATTTATAAGTCCTTCAGATAGGTTCTCTCTTAAAAATGGTATGTTGTTTATTTTGTCTTCAATTACTTTACTTAGTGATGTCATGTTACGAATATAACATAAAGTATTAAATTTAAACAAAAATATTTACAATAAATTTATTTCAATCGTGGGCTAGAAGATTACAATTCTTATTTTGACCAGAACTAATGATGCTAATTGGTAAAAGTAATAAAGTGTAAATGCTTCAAGGGTCGTTATTTAATTATTAGTTTTGAAGCGTAACTTTTAGCTTTAAAGTCTGTTCCTTTAATAAAGTATAAGCCTTGTAACAATTGACTTACATCAATAACTTGGTTTGGCTGATTCAGTTCTAATACTAATTGACCTATGTTTGAATAGATTTTCAAATTAGATAATTTGGTGTTAATTGTAATTTGGTTTTTTGCAGGATTTGGGAAGAAGCTTAGTTGGTTTTGTATTGATTTTTCTTCAAAACCTAAATCATCTGGAAAATTGTAAACTGTACCAGTTGTATCGCCATTTATAATAGCTCCTACTAATAATGAAGTATAAATATCACCAAGAATTGGATTTGGGTCTAAAAGAATAGCGCCAAACTTATCTGAAAGGTATAAATCGTGAGAATATTCTATTCCTTTTAAAAGACTATCTCCTTCAGGAATGAAATAGTAAATTCTTTTAGTTGTTCCAAATAATGGATCTTCAAAGTGTTTCGAACCTATGATTTCTGGAGTGTCTGAGTACCAACTAGCCATTATTGGGTAGACGTTGTCCATAAGGTTGAAGGTGTTGTCGACTGACTGTTTACCAAAGGTGTTTTCATACCTTTTTTTGTCATTAACGGCATTAATAATATGAGTATTGTTGTAAGTGTACGAATCGTATTCACAACCTGGTTCGCTTGACCAAGAATAGAAGCTATATAAAGTTTTCACTCTGAAAGTTAATGAGTCTCCACTACTTAAATTATCAATTATTTTTACTGAAGCGTTATAGTGGTCATAATGACACTGACTAGAGATATGTACATCATAAGATAATACATCCCCCACATTAAAATCATAAATTCTCCAAAAATTTGGTAAATACTCACCAAAAGAATTTTGTCCTTCATGGTAACCAACTAGTTCATAATACTTTCCTGTATTTTCAAAATCTGGATAACGAATTACACCATTATTTTTTGAGATAATAATTGTATCAGTATTTGATAATTGAATCGTTTTTACAGAATCTAAAACACCTAAAATGAGTTGTTCTGTTGCGTTAATAACAGTAGCGTTTAAGTTGGTGTTAAAAGCCCAAGTGTCATTTAGTTGTGAATGTTGTTTAATTGTATTATTGTCTAAATTATATTGATTGTTTATTATGTCATTTTCAATGGTAAAACCTAATAATTCTTTAGCGTAACGGTAAATTATTGGTTCATAATAACTAAACCCTTGACACGTATCACAATATTTAAAGGCGTAACCTGTGTAATAATTAGTATTTATGCCATTAATTAAAGTTGAATCAATTACAATGGTGTTTGTTATATTGGTTGAATCACTGTGCTGAAAAAATACAATTTTATTTTGATTCACTAAATTCCAATTCTGACTAAAACTAATAGTACTAATAGATATAATTAATATGGTATAAATTGTTTTCATAGGGTGTAAATGTTTGGTTATTAATATAAACGTACAAATTTATGAAAAGGTTGGGGATATATAAAAAAAGCACAAATTAAAATTAATTTGTGCTTTTGATACTAGTTTAGAAGGTTTTTACTTCTCTAAAATTTCTTTGATATTTGGTTTAAAGTATAAATCAGATTTTAATATTTTACCATCTTCTCTGTAAATTGCTTTTCCATTGTCATCTAATTTACTCATATTTGAACGTTGAATTTCTTCAAAAACTTCAACGATTTTATGTTGTAAACCATGTTTTAAAATAGTTCCACATAAAATATAAAGTTGATCACCTAAAGCATCTGCAATTTCAATTAAGTCATTGTTTTGTGCTGCTTCAAGATATTCTTCATTTTCTTCAGCCATCAATCTATGTCTTAAGTTGTAATCATTTTCACTTATGTCAGGTTTTGGTTCATAGTTGTTTTCAATTCCAAATGAATCATGAAATTTTTCAACGTGCTGAATTACTTCTTTTAATGTTACTTTGCTCATGTTAATATATATTTAGTATCTAGTTATTTACTTAATTCTCCCCAAACAATTCTGTTTTTACCTTGCATGTCATTTATGATGTTTACATTGGTAAATCCTGCATTAATTAATAGTTGTTTAGTTTCTTTTCCAAAGTTTTCATGTATCTCAAAAAACAATCGTCCATTTTTATTTAGTTTTTCTACTGCTAAAGTAGTAATTCTTTTGTAAAATAATAATGGATTTTCATCTGCTACAAATAAGGCTAATTCAGGATCAAAATCTAATACGTTTTTATTCATTTTTAATTTATCAGACTCTAATACATAAGGGGGATTAGAAATGATGATATCAAATTGAGGTAAATCAGTTAAGTTATTTGTAAGAATATCTTTATGAGAGAAGTTGACGTTAACTTTGTTTAGACGGGCATTTTTAATTGCTGTTTCCAAAGCTTTTTCAGAAATATCAATAGCTGATACCTTTGTTAACGGTAAGTTTGATTTTAATGTAATAGGTATGCAGCCTGTTCCTGTTCCAATATCTAAAATAGTAAACGCACTGTTTTTTGTTGTAGAAAGTATAAAGTCTATTAATTCTTCTGTCTCAGGCCTAGGAATTAATACATCTTGATTTACGAGAAAGGGGAGTCCGTAAAATTCTGTTTCACCAATAATATGCTGTATAGGTTCGTTAGTTAATAGTCTTTTAATACAAGTTCTATGCATTAATAACTCAGACTCAGATAATAATGTATTTGATATTTTTACATCAATTCTACTTAAGTTATGTTTGTAATCACATATCACATAGAAAATGTTTTCAATTTCATTGTCCTCATAAATGTCTACAAGTTTGGTTTTGTAGTAAGGTAATAAATCGATTAAATTATTAGTGGTAACGAACATGGTACAAATATAAAAACAAATAAGAAACTATATTAAAGATTCAAGAAACAAGACGAAAAGAAACAAGAAATAAGAGAAAAGGATTCAAGACAAAAAAAAGGAGGAAACAATGTTTCCTCCTTTTTTTTAAAAAAAACTTTACGAACCAAATACGTCAGTCTTGTGTCTAGTGTCTAGAAGCGCAGCGGTCTTGTGTCTAATTTATTGTCCCATTACAGAACCAAATACTTTTTTAAGTAAATCGGTAACTTGTGCAATAGGATCTTTTCTGATTTTCTTTTCTTCCTGTTTTACCATTGTAAATAAACCAGAAATAGCTCTATCAGTAACGTACTTAGATAAGTCGGTAGTGATTTCATTTTTTTCAGTTAAACTTGCATAAGCGTTATATTTTGAAACTACTGGGTTCCAATAATCAGTTAATTTAACCTTTGCAATAGATTCAGTAACAACAGGAGAAAATGCTTCAACCAATTTAGCTGTTGTGTTTTTCTGTAAAAAAGTTGTAGCAGCATCATCTCCACCTTTTAAAATTGCAAAACCATCACTTACTGACATGTTTTTAATTGCTTCAACGAAAATTGGAGCTGCTTTTTTTGCAGATTCTTCTGCTGCTCTATTTAAAGTTAATTCAATTTTAGTTAATTGGTCTTTAACCGTATTGTTTATAAAGTTGTTTTGTAACCCATCAATATAATTTTTAGCTTCTATTGCTGAAGGAGGAAAAGGTAACTTAATTAAATCATTTTTTAAAAAACCATCAGTCATTGATGATAAGTTGGCTCCGTTA
>Ga0308011_10000028_pt1 | contig 72150 bp, 105 predicted proteins | sample Neamet177_FD_203144 | JGI IMG/M metagenome (GOLD analysis project Ga0308011, IMG submission 203144) | Marine microbial communities from water near the shore, Antarctic Ocean - #177 | ecosystem: Environmental > Aquatic > Marine > Unclassified | place: Southern Ocean | collected 2014-07-25 | reverse complement strand
ATGCTGGTGCTACTGTATAGCCTTTGCTAATCTCTTGCTTCTCTGCTTGCCATTTAGAGTTAAGTGTTCCTTTGCCTTTGCCTGCTGGACTTGTAAAAGACGGATACTTGTCGTAATGATCTTGTATCTCTTTAATACGATCTGGTCTAACAGGTGTAAACGATTCAGCAGATACTCGTTTCTTCTTAACCGTTGGGTTGTTCTTTTTGTATGCTTTACGCTTACGTCCGTTCATGTCGTATCTTAATGAGCCACTCAAATTTAACACTATAATAACCTCTCCACTGCTGTTCGTATTAATAACAAAAGCCCTACACCATTAAGAATGATGAGTGCTCGATCCTTCCATATCATACTTACAAGTAACCAGAGAAAGACACCCATGATTGATGATGTTAAATCTATTACTACAAGTTCTGGAATTCCTCTGACTGCCATCGATGTGAGTATCAATGCACTCGCCACCCATTTTAAATACCAGTCAAGTGTTAGCTTAGGTGTAGCTGATTTGAATATCCTTTTAGAATTCTCTTGTTCTGCTACACTATATATCTCTTTATCCTTGTTGGACATACTCATATATCTCTTTCCAGTTTTTAACAACAGTTATATTCTTACCCCAGTAGTCCAGGCTGTGTCCATGCTCCATGAGAATAGAGTTATAACCTAAGTCTCTTCCACACTCTGCATTCTTGTATTTGTCTTCTACCCAATAACTGCCTTCGTATTTATTAGCCAACTCCAGTAGGATCTCATCTTTGTCGGCTCCACAGTCTAAGTAGTGGAATTCAACGAACGTGCCATCACCAAATAGTTTATTTAGATTACATGTTCTGAGCTTCTGGGCTGACTCGTCTGCTGATAGACTAGTGACTGCTACGAATCTGTACCCTAGCTCTTCAGCTATAAGTTTCATGTAATACTGAGCGTCTCGTAACGGTGGGAGGAAACCCATACTCGCTGAGCTATTAAACTGTTCAACTAATACTTTAGCATCTTCCTGGTGTAAGCCATATTGCGTAGCCACGCTGTACAGATTTTGTTTCTCTGGTGTATAGCCTTTTGTACCCATCCAAGTGTGGAAGCCGAACTCCCAATCTAGGCATACGCCATCACAGTCTGTTAATATTACTTTATTCTTATCGTACATCATATCGTTTTTTCCTTCATTATGTGTATATTATGCACTCTTTAGGACCTTTTGTCAAGCGTTTTTATCACCTTTATAGGGTAATTTGTGTGGTATTTGATGTACTTATGGGCCAAAGGAACCTGCATATCCCATGCCTCACGCTCCCAAGGGAAACACCTGGCATCAGTGTACACTTGTCCTTTCCAAGAGCTCACCAATCGCTTTTCTGTTAGCTCTTTCCTTGAGTATTGCTTGACGTGTACCATTTCATGACATGTGGTTACAATGAGATTATATAGATTCTGCTTACTGTCTATATCTACATAATACTCGTTGCCATGGACATGTAAGCATTGACCCATGACTCCTTCATTAATCTCATAGTTGCCTACGTCTATTGTAATGTCTAAAGATCTATATAGTGGCAACAATTCATCAACACAAAAGGCCATCACATCGAGAACTCTTTCCCGTTGTGCCTTGTAGCCTCCCGTGATCTGGAATACATTTCCAGGGTGCATAGGCTAGACTCCTGATTGATATGATCTGTCTTGTAGTTCTGCTTGAAGGGCTGCTACTAATCTACTACCCATGTTATCGTTACATAAGTTCTGAATTAGTGTACCCATTGCTGGTGCTGTTAGTCTACGAAGAGACTCTGCTGCCTCATTAGCCCTAACATCGTCTTTCTGCTTAATTACATCTACCGTATTCATCTAGTAACTCCTCACCTGTTAATGTTTCACCCATTTGTATTACTGAACCATCCTGTAATACTCGTTGTATAGATCCATCGTTGAACATTGTGTCCACGACGCTATCGCCACCGTCTGTGTCTCCTGGCCTATCATCGTACCACATAGATTTTAAACTGTGTGCATGTACTGCTGTAACACCTTTAGCCCACGTCTCAGCTGCTAAACGGTTTCGCTGTTCACTTACTCTATCATCAAATTCACTCATATACTTTCCTCATTTACTGTACATATAATAGCAGAAAGAGTACCAAAGGTCAACTGAAGAACAGCGCTTTTGGTACTCTCATTTATGTTACTCGCCTTTGACTAAAGTCCAAATACCATAAGCCAATGCTGGCCATGCTAATAGTTTAACAATTGGTGCTGCTACTATAATGAGTAATGATACTCCTACAAGCATAGCTCCGTCCCATGAAGTCCTCTCGCCTAAACGAGCTTTTATATAATCTAACATATAGATCCTCCTATTGGTGTTATTACCTTGGTATTACGCTCCAACGTCCAAAAAGGACTACTGAATAGTATGAAGCGTAAGCCTTCCAAGATGCTACTTTTGGATCTGACTCCATCATAGCCTCTAGAAACACTTTGTCTGCTACCTGTTTAGCCTGGGCAGACACGTCACGTGATTCCTTTGTCTCATCTGAGCCGTTAGAGCCGACGGCATAACCGTTTTTAACTCTATAGTCTCTGATTGCTGAGTACAAAGCATCATGTATAACTGCTGATCTAGCAATATCAAATGGTGCAATGAATGCCCATCCAATTCTTGGTACTGATGCTAAATCAGTTTTGAAACCTTTCTTTGCTGATATCTTACCAGCTTTTGTTACATTAGCTCCTACTTGTTTAAGTAAAGCCAAGTCGTTTTCATCAAGTGTATCACTATCAAAAATTAAACTAGCATCTAGTGACCACGACTTAGGTGGTGTGAACTTAGCGTCTAGCAGTTTGTTAAATTTAGACATAATCTCTCCTATTAATATATATGTTCTATTCTTATTTATAAATACTTAGACAAAGAGGTTGACATTTAGTTAACCAGAGTGCATTATAAGGACAAATAGGAGACTTAATATGGCATATGATTACTTCCCAAAGAACTCAAGAGAGTTACTAAAGGATAGCAAGAAGTTGAAAACACTGGATGATAAGAATCTATTGGATGATGTAGCTGCTATCTTACAACACTTAAACACAAAATACTCTCAACAAGATTTGCCTATAGCCCTTGACCCAACAGTAGTAGCCAATGCAACAGCAATAAAACTTAGAAAGACTCTAGTTAATGTACTTGCTAAACAAGGTCAGACAAATGGTGCGACACAGGAGAATATTCGTAGAGCATTAAGAGATGTAAAGAAGGCAGATGGCACACCAGTAGCGCTTACAGATTTAAGATTTACATTTGGTGATGGCTCCAGAGGTAACAAAGGTGCAAAAAATAGAGGACTCAAGTTTGAGGATGATATTGTAGCATCATTTGAGATATGGAAACAAGGAGAGCCTTACGAGCCAGGAGCAATTATAAAACCTAACATTGAAAAGTTTATATTGGAACTGGTTGAGATGTACAATTTAACTAAATACTCTCAATTAATAATTGTACCTGAAGGAGCGTTGAATAAATCCCGTCCACTTAATGTTACTGGTACTGGTATGTATGTAGGTAACTCTCCTGTATTTGATATAGGTGCAACTGTAACAGATGTTACTGTTAAAGGCTCAGGTGCTCAAGGCGCATCAGATAAGGTTGTATATCTTTCTTTGAAGAAAGGTAGCACTGTATCATATTTTGGTGCAGGACTAAGCACATCATATCTAGTTGGTTACCCAGCATCAGGACAGGTTGATATGAAATATAAACATAGAACTGGGTTCATTCAACTGTGCAAACACTTTGGTATTGACTTAGATTTGTTCGATCAAGTCTTTAGATATAAAGTAACACCTAGTAGACCTATTGCTAATGTTGTACCGAGTAATTACAATAAACAAGCTATAGGACAGCTTATTAAAAGTGCAATAGGATATGGATTCCATATGGTACATTTATTTGATACTGGTGCAAAACAAATTAAACATTATCCTGCCACAAACCAATACATGAGTGCTAACTCTCAAATTATAGGAGCACCTAGAATATATTATGGTGGCAAACAAGGATTTTCCAGACGTGTAACTGTAGAAGTACAGACAAAAGATTACAGGAGAATAGAATTCACTATTAGGAATAAGACTAATACAGCTCTTGCTCCTAAAGATCTGTTAAGTCAATTCTATTACAAATAATATGAAAGCTTCGTTATTCTTTTTATTCAATCACAAAGACAGTCTATATATCGTAGACAACAATCATGTACAGGATGTTCCAAAGCCTCGTGAACTGATAAGAAGGTTCTCTACTATTGAACAAATAAGAGAGCATGCACTACACCTAGGACTAGACGTTGTAAATGATACAGCGCGTGAAAGAACAAAACACCACACACCTGAAGGCCTAGAGAGAATAAGACAAGCCAAGTTAGGCAACAATCATCCAGCAGTTCGTAAAGGTCGTGGTCCAGAGTTTAGAGAGAAAGTATCTAAGACTATGAGTGGGACTAGGGGTGGGCAGAACAATCCAATGTATGGAAAGAGCCACAGCAAAGACACTCGTATAAAAATGTCTTATGCTTCTAACTTTAAAGAGAGGAGACGTTGGTGTGTTTCTCCTGATAATGTGTCTACTACAATACCTGTTAGTCAACCACTACCAGAAGGTTATCAATGGGGTAGGTTTTACGATCCGTATAAACCAGACCCTGTTACTTTGATTTCTTAACAGCTTTCTTCTTTCTTATCTTCTTAGGTTTTACATATTCTGTAATACCCAATTCTTCTAAGATAGCTTCAAGTTTAGGATACATATTCAAAAGTTGAACATCCTTAATCGCTGTCAATAGTTTTGCTTCTTTGTGATGTACGCCTTCAATAATAGACATCCAATTCATCTCACGTTTCCATTCAGGCAAGTTTGCCATATTAGATGTAGGGTCTGTAAAGGATTTAATTCGTCTAAACTCTAGTGTTAAAGTAGACTCACCCATATCATCTGGCATGTCCTCTTTAAGTTTAGTAGCCTCTGGTATGCCTTCAGGCAAGTTCCATTCTATTGTCTCAGCTCCTACTCCCCATCTTACAAATGGAACGATAGTCTGATTTTTAGAAGCTATTAGTTTAAGTCTATCTACTTGTTCTGTCTTTGGTGCGTCGAACACCCAATCAAAAGCCTCATTTACTTGTCTAAATTTAGACTTTCCTTGGGGATCTGTTATTGCATCGTATCCTGCGTTCATTTTATTCTCCATTAAAAATTGTATGCTACACTCAAACCACCGGCAGATTCTTTATCATCTCTACCTTTGCCATATGTAGCTGACACCGTATATTTCTCGATGTCCTTACTTATATTTATACCTCTAAAATCTAGTGGGTCTTGGTAAAAGAATGAAATGGTAGCCACGTCTAGAGGTAGTGTGTAACTATACTCTGCAAAATGGTTGTCATCACTCTCTAAATCCTCATAATAATATGCTGAGAAACCTCTGAACGTGGCTCCTGCATACCATTCCTCTAGCTGATTGTCTGGCTCGTTGTTAAAGTTGTATTGTATTATACCTACGTCTACGTTTAGCTCATCGTTGATATGATATGTGTAACCAGTATAAACATCGTACTCGTAGTCTGACTTGTCTCCATAGTCCACTTGAGATGCCCATAGTCCTGAGTACCAACCGTTTTGTTCTATCTCTATTCCTGTTGATATGGCAGTCCCACCTTTCTGACTAACTCCTCTCCATATATAATCAGAGCCAACTGTGATGTTGCCTGATACGTCCACTGCTGTTGCTTGGAACGGTGCCACAATTAATGTAGCTAGTAATAAGTATTTGTTCATTGTTTTCCTATTTGTTAAAACTCATCTATCACGTCAATCATATGTTTCATCTTATGCTTGATGAAATAGTTTAACAAGTGGCTTTTGTCTCCACCCGTCTGAGCTGTGTAACTATTTATAATAGCTTCTTTTATGTCTTCTGGAGTTTTGGTTAGATCTACTAACTGTGAGTTACGGATATACCCAGCTGCCATATCGCCTGTAACAAACTCTTCTGGTTTCTTCTTAACCCATTCAGCTATTAATGTTTTACGGATAGGACGTTGTCTTATACCATCAACAAAAGAGTTATCAGGTGATAACATGTTAGGTATGCCGTCTCCTTTATCTCCTCTTATAATGTGCTCTAGTAGAACCTCATGGGCTGGTTGTTTAATCTTAACCCATTTCTTTTGTGCTGGTGCCCATTGTTTTACATTAGAATACTTTTGTAGTTGTTGGAAGTCGTGATCTCCAGATATAATGAGGAAAGGATCGGGTGTAATGTCTCCAAACAGTACTGACTCTTCGCCTATTGTCTGACTATGTTCTGCTAGTGTTCCTATTACATCATCTGCCTCTGCACCGTCGACATTGATAACAGCATATGGAAAGATCTCATCTAGTTCTTCTCTAACTATGTTGAGTGCTTCAAATATGCTACCCCAATCTAATCCACTAGACTCTCTCGATGACTTCCTACTAGCTTTGTAAAAAGGAAATATCTCTCGTCTCCAGTAATGTCTGTTATCACATGCAATGACCGTTTCACCAAACTCGTCTCTATGTTTCTTATTGTAAGCTCTAATAGTGTTGAGTATCATGTGTCTGAGTAAAGGTAGATTCACATCTATATCAGAACGTCCACGGACCTCTGCCATGAAGGCACCTATTGCTACTTGATTATAATCTATGACTATCATTTTATTGCACCTTCAGTAGTAGCATGTTAGGATTAATGCGAGTCTTAACTTTCATTTGTTTGCCTCGTATCTTACCCACATACTCGTGGACTGCCTTTCTACTTTTCTTCATGAAGCCTTCAAGTTGTTCTTCATGCTTCCTCAGAGTCTTCTCATAAGACAGATCGTCATCGTAACCTTGTATACTTGTACCATGTACATTAAGTCCACCAGGGTCCTTAGACGTGTATAGCCCTAATCTCTTACGTTTAACATCGTATGTCCACACCTCGGTACTACCTAAGATGTCTACGGGGTTTATAGACGCTAATTTTAAGTCCTTATCAGCCTTTAAATGCCTCAGCCTTGCCACTATCTTTCTAGGATCAACTGGCTTCTTACGCCTCACACCTTTCTTAGATGCTTGTCCTTTTTGTAGTGCCTCGATGCCGTCGTTATAAAAGGCTAATATCTTTCTAGTGTTAGGTGTGTTGAGGAAACTATAACCTTCGACAAGTTGTTCGTCCCAATCACTTCGATTGTTTTTAATTTTACGAACCCTTACAAGTTCATCAATCTCTTCCTTCCAACCAGTTATCTCTGAAGCTGCCTCAGCCATCTCGGCAGGATTTAATCCTATTTGAGATGTAAGTGTTTCAATACCACTTGAAGATTTACCATACATAATCTTATCAACAGACTCTTCAGCTGCTGCTAACAATGTGTTAAGCTGGTTCCTAACAATCTTAGGTTTAACAAGAGCAACAACCTTCTTCTGTTCTTTGTCCTCGATAGCCTTAGCACCGAGTTCCATCAAGTAAGGTTTCTTCTTCTCGATAAAGTCTCTAAGTTGTTGTGGCATCCAGCCTACCTTAGCTGCAAACCAGGCATGTTCGCCTATTGATATGTAAGCATAGTCAGGACAGGCTTTAGCTATCTCAATTTCTTTCTTACTCCAACCAGACTTAGGTACCCAAGTCCTGAAAGCTTTGTAAGACTCTCGAGTTGCTATTTCTTGATGTACAAAGTATGATGTGTCTCTCCATACTTGGTACCGTTCTTCCTCAGTTTCAGCTAGGCTGTATTTAGCCCAGTTTGGTTCAGCCATGAGGTACTGAGTTCGTTGTTTAGATCGTGATGCCATTTAAGGACTCCTTTAGTTTTATTCATAGTACTAATTATACGACCTATGTAACTAAAGGTCAAGTATCTATAGGACCAAAAGGTGAAATCTACTAAGTATCTGTCCTGTCCCAGGTTGAAACCTGTTCTTTTGGTGTGTTTGTTGGTCCTAAACTAGTGAATCTGATAACACTATCGTATCTAATTGAGCGCCACCCTTCATTCTCTGTGTCCCATATTACTAGGATACCAGGCTTAGCTTTAGACGGATTAGGATTAATCTGTTCAGGTAAAACGCTAGGCATTAAAGTTACTTTCATATCTCTTATGCTACCGTCTACTTTTTGGAATGTAAACGCTCCATGATTAGATCTAAGTAGATCCTCTATCTCACGTCTATAGTCGTCATCGTTTCGTCTCGGTTCAAATTCTATTACATTAGGCATTGTTGCCTCCTTTCTTTTTATCTATTAACCACTGTAAGTCCACTTCCTTCTTCGGGTCCATGGCAGACTCACTCCCATATTTAGCTTCTACCCATGCTTCTGGTTCTTTAACAAGCTCCTTAATAGGAACTGTCTCCCCCTGCATCATGGGTCCTTGCATTGTAGCATCTAATGGTAACTCCATATCAATATGTAAATCATCACTAGTACCAACAATATCGTCTAACTTAAAATGTACCGTCTCAGGATCTAGTAAGGTTGATGCCTTTTTAGATGCCCACGTTCCTGCTTCAGGTATATGCTCTGGAGCCGGTACAAGTTCTGCTTCAGGGGGCGCAACATCTAATGTTGTTATGTCCTCGTCAGCTACAGTATCCATAATATTATCTGGTACTGTCGTTACTGCTACAATTCTGTCTCCACTCCTTTCTTTTAAACTTAAATTAGCTGCTATAATTAATATTATAGCTAAAGGATCAAATACAAATATAAGTAGCATTATAACAAATTGTACGGCAGAGTCAACCGCTGCTGTACCAGAAGTTCCATAAAGTAGCTGAGCTATGTATTTAACTGGTCCTACTTCATTGTCTAACTCTCTTACAATAGATTTCTTCTCAAATAAGTTCTCGTTATAATCTGATATTGTAATATAAACTGCGTCTATTTGCCCTTGGAGTTCATCTATCTGTACGTCTCTTCCTGTCTGTGCGTTTGTCTCACTATCTCTGAGCCTGTTGATCTCACTATTGGCGCCGTCTATTGTTGTTTGTGTAGCTGTTCTGTATTCTACTATTTGGTTACGATATCCTGATATCTGTGCCTCGGCATAGTCTCGTAACTCTTTCATCTTATCATCAACAGTATCTCGTTCTGCCTTTTGTGTTTCCCTTACTTCTAATCCTTTAGCAACATTATCCTTACGGTTAAAGGCTCCGCCAGTAGTACCTTGGGTAGTATAAGATGCTACTATAGCGTCTAAACCGTCTATCTTTGACTGCTGTAATGCTAAATCAGTGTCTAAACTAGCTCTAATCTTATCTATTTGTTGTTCCGAGTACTCTATGTCACCTTGTATTCTTTCCCATGCCGTATCTCGTATCTCTTCCTGTTGTCGTATAGAATCTGTTATATCTAATACGCCACCATCGTCTATTCTTTGTATCCTATCGTCGAGCGCTACTATCTTAGCTTTCTCTCTGCCCACCAAGTCCTCTAGTCTGGTAACCTCAGCTCCTGCGTCACCAGCACTTGCTGCTTGGTCCATATGTGCTTTACTGAGGAATCCAAATATGCCTATAGATGTGATTAGGGATAGAACTATAACTGCCAGGATCATGTAAGTCTTCATTAGAAACCCTATACGTTCCCAATACTGATACACCCAAGATGCTGTTACAAGTTTAGCTATTTCTAATACAATACCCATTGCTAAAATGGAAGCGGGGAGGGCAGAAAATATTGCCATCAGCCCTACAATAGAAAAGTATGCAGCTACTGCTGATACTGCCAGTGCAGAGAATAAGGTCATTACAATAAATGACATGTTGCTTTGTTTAACCATCAGGACTCCATTTAATCGGTTCAAAGTCTTTTAGAAAGCTAGCTCTGATTCTTACATGTAACATATCGTTGATACAGTTCTCATCGTGTCGTTGTTGCCATTGTAATAAGAACTCTTGCATCTTTGCTGGTGCTCTAGTAGGGTATTCAATTATTACTTCCTTTGTCAATAGTTCAGATACTAAGAGAGCGTTCCCTCCTTCTGCTTTACTTTCCTCTAAGACTGTTTTTATCTTAGTCGAGCTACCAAAGTACTTCTCAAATTGCTTGTCTGTCTTACAAGAGTATCCTATGTAATATCTACCGTCTGGGAAATATGTACAATATACTCTGTGCGTTTGTATTGGTTTCTTTTTTCTTTTTGCCATATATGTATTTATATAACCTGTTAGTGGTTTCTACCACCATCAAAGACACATATAAAATATAGCTCTTCATTATTATCGTTGATTACCTTATGAAAAGCACCATCATATATTAGTTTCACATCACCTTCTTTGACTACAGACATTTTATCGTCTATCTTCATTATACCTGAGCCTTTAATGAACAAGTATATTTCTTCTTGTCCTTCGTGTATGTGGCCAGTTGTTTCTTTACCTGGCTTTAATAATGTACTGCTTAGTACTAGGTTGTTTAGCTCTGTGTTATCTGTAACAGTATATGTACTGTTCTTTTTAACCACTTCGCCTCCAACATCATTAACTGTTAGCTTCGTATTCTTCTTGGTATACGTCATTCACTTTATACTCCTCTTCTAGTTCAAGTTCCTCGCCACAATATGGACAGAACTCGATATTATAAAAGTGTGGTTCCATGTCAGCCTCGATCACCGCGACTGCCTCACACTTCTCACATTCTATACGTTTCTTAACCACGGACTGCTCCCCACACATCACCCCAGTTTCCTTTCAGGGCGCCACGTGCATAATCTGTTGATCTATTTTCAAAAAAGTTTGTATGGGTAGGAGCGTTAATCATCTCCTCTACCCATAGTAATGGATTTCTTTTCACTTTAAATATTCCTTTCATTCCCATACTTATAAGCCTTCTATCAGCAATATATCTAATGTATGTTTTAACATCTGCGGGTGTCAAGTTCTCCATGTCTCCCATTGAGAACGCTAAGTCGATAAACTTCTCTTCTAGTTCTACCATCTTCTCTGCGATGTCGTATATCTCTTTCTTAAGTTTATCATTCCAAAGCTCTGGGTTCTCGTTCACATAAGTCTTAAATAGTTTAATCATAGACTCTGAGTGCATTGTCTCATCTACAATACTCCACGTTATTATCTGTCCCATACCTTTCATCTTACCGTGACGTGGGAAGTTTAACAACATAATAAAAGATGAGAACAGTTGCATTCCTTCTGTAAATGCTGAGAAGGCTGCAATGTTTGTAGCTATAGACTCTGGTGTTCCGTTAGCTGCTGACAATTCCAGGAAGTATTCATGCTTATCTGCCATCGTCTGATACTCTAAAAACTCGCTGTATGTACTATCAGGCATACCCAATGTCTCAATTAAATGTGCGTAAGCAGCTACATGGAGAGCCTCTCTGGCTGCAAACCCTGACAACATCATACGAACTTCTGGTTGTGGGAAGTGTGGTAGATAGTTATTGATATAACCTCCTGCCACGTCAATATCCCCTTGTACAAAAAATCTAAATATATTCGTAAGGAATGCTTTCTCAGGATCGTTTAGTTTATCCTTCCAGTCCTTTACATCTTCTGCCATTGGTACTTCTGTATGTAACCAATGTGATTGTTCATGTTTTAACCACGCGTCATACGCCCATGGATAATTGAACGGTTTAAAATAATCTCTTTCATCTGTTAGTTTTAATTTAGCCACCATATCTTACCTCTTAATTTGTGCCTTTATCTATGTGGCCACTATTTGTGAAACCCCATTCTCGTTCTTTACACCAGAAACATTCACCACACCTGCCACGGATTAACTCCACGCAACTATGTGATAGTTCTGATATAGGTTCTAATACTTGTTGCTCGTGAGCTATCTCTATTAGTTCATCCTTTGTCATGTCTGCAAATGGTTGTCTTATAAGATCTCTTACAAGTTGTCCATTGTGTACTGCATCACTATCCCTTGAAAGATTCCTCTCTCCTGGTGTGTGATATGAGCATAATGTTTCATACTCTGGTGGATAAGCATTGACACCTGTATAAACTGTGTCTGCATATCCTTCGTCTACAATAATTCGTATGCTACCGAGTAATTGCTGTGCCACTTCTGTTCCTATAAAAGGATCTTTTCTATTCTGATCTATGCCTGGATCTATTACAAAAGGGTGCAACTGTTTTGTGCCGTACCATTCACTACTCCACCTTAACATTCTTGTAGCATAAGTTAAAGCGCCATCTACTTTAGGTACTGTAAAAGGAATACATTTCTGGTTCCTCTCTAAACATACCCCATATATCATATGCCATAGTAATGAAGAGTCAAGTCCACCTGATACTACAACACCTATCACTTGATCTCTTGGTATGTATATATCGTAATAATAAGGGTGATGCATTATAGTCTCTTCTCTACCATTTTCGGAAAGTGTCTCTCTATCATTTTCGCCATCTGTTTTACTGTTTCAGGTCCAGGATGATTACCATCACTAGCTCTGTCTGTGAATTCAATAGGTGTAATATTCTGATTAGAAGAGTCTATAGTCTCACTTGTAAACATACCTGACTGCTGTTCAGCCCTATCAAATATTGCCTGGTTCCATTCACTCTTTCCAGGTCCCTCTTTAACATCTTTCAAGTTATGAAATAATGTCCATTGTGTTAGTTTGTCTCCACATATTAATTCCACAGAGTCTACTATTAACTTAGAATATTCTTCTTGTGTCATTTTCATATTAAGTACCCAATCCTTACCTATCTTTGCCGTTGTAAAATCTGGCTTTGTCCAATGTCCTATTGGCAGTACCGATCTTTGTGCTGGACTGCCCTCATTATACATTGCTATCCTATAAGGCGAGGTCCAACCAATACATATTCTCTCGGGCATACCATGTGTTCTAATAGCATCTATAACCTTCATCCAAATATGCCAATTAGACTCACCTGGATATGCAAAGTTATTAACAGGACGCCAATTGTCTATAACATTATGTAGCTGATCTTTAGGATCTAAATGGAGTCCATAAACACATGAACAACCAAATAGAGCTATAGACGAACTCCAATGTGTATAATCTATAGGGTGCGGTTGATATTCTTTAACAACATAATTCCGCATTATCCCTCACACGCTAGGCATTCGCCATCAGCTATGGCAGACATATCTAATTCTTGTATTATCTCTCTTTCAATACGTCTACTTACTTTGTCTGCTTTGCCTAACTTCTCTGAACGGCAATAGTATAATGTTTTAACACCCGACTTCCAGGCTGAGAAATGTACTGCATGTAAATAGGCAATGTTAACATCAGGCCTAAAGAACAAGTTCAAACTTTGTGCTTGGTCTACAAACATCTGTCTATCTGCTGCGTGTTCTATTAACCACCTCTGATCTATTTCCATAGCTGTTTTAAATACAGACTTTTGTTCATCAGATAGCTGTGTTATATGCTGTACTGAACCGTCGTTACTAATAATGCTAGACCACACCTCGTCATATTTTGTCCTAGGGTGTGTCTCACAATAATCTGTAATTAGTTTATCCAGGAATTTATTTTTATTGAGATACGCCCCAGACAATGTGTCTTGTCTGTAAGCATTAGCTCTCCACGGCTCAATAGATGGGCTAGTGTTCCCCATAATAATAGAAGAGGAAGCATTGGGAGCAATAGCCATAACATGACTAAAACGTAAGCCTCGTCCCTTTGCGTCTGGCGCTTCGCCTCTCTCTGTTCCAAGTTGTATGTTTGCTTCATCTAGCTTTCCTCGTATGTGTCTAAACATTCTAAGGTTGGCTCCCTTGGCTCCAGCGCTTTCCCATGCAATCAAGTTTTTCTGAAGATAGGCATGAAACCCTAGGGCTCCAACTCCAATACTCCGTTCTTGTGCTGCTGAGAACTTAGCTCTTGATACTTGATCAGGTGCGTTCTTAATAAAGAATGATAAGACATTGTCTAGCATCTCTGCTATGTCTTTTAAAAATAGTGGCTGTCTACTCCAGGCATCATAGTATTCTAGATTGACTGAGGATAGACAACACACCGCTGTTCGTTTTTCGTTTGTAGGTAAAATAATTTCAGAGCATAGATTACTTTGGTGGATCTTTAATCCTTTTTCTTTCTGGAAGTCCTTCATCTCACGATTACTTGTATCGATGTAATGAATGTATGGCTCTCCAGTTTCCATTCTAATCTCTAATATCTTTTGCCATAAATCTTTGGCAGAGACGGTTTCTCTTATTAAGCCTGAATTAGGATCAACTAAGTTCCAACCGTCATCTGCATCTGGGTCTGTCATGCATCGTTCTATAACCTGCATGAAATTGTCTGTGATGTTTATTCCGTGATGTAAGTTCAGGCATCTCATATTAGGATCGCCTGTTGGTTTCCTCATCTCAAGGAACATTAGAACATCTGGATGACTAATGTCAAGGTAAGTAGCGTAACTGCCACGTCTAGTACGACCTTGACGGTACGCCAGACATGAGGAGTCATAAGTCTTAAGATGAGGCATGACACCAGTAGATTTATCATCACTAGATCGAATGCCAACGCCAATGCCCACACCACCACCAAGCATAGATAGCCAACTAGTTTCTGATAAATTTTCAACTAATCCCTCCGCTGTGTCGTTAATGTAATTTAAAAAACATGATATAGGCATACCACGTTTGGACCTTCCGTATGAAAGTATCGGAGTACTATACGATAGCCAATGTTTACTGGAGTAATCATATAGTCTTTGTGAGTGTTCTGGATTAGAGCCGAATATTGAACTTACATAGGCAAACCTCTCCTGTGGAGATGACTCTGTCTCCAGCATGTAGCTTTCTTTTAATCTTTGTATGCCTAGGTTGTCAAATAAGTTATCCCTATCATAATCAACCGTAATTCCGTCTATTAGACCCTTTGCCATTATTATCTACCCTAAATATCCAGCGCTTGTTCTACGTCTGGAAAATGTTGACCAATGATAGACCAACATCGTTGCGCTACCTCTCTATGTTCTTTTTGTGTTTCCTCACCAGTTCTTAACTCGCAATAGTGAATCCACGATCTTAACGTCCCTGCCATAATAAGAGTTGTTTCTGTTAACCCCTCAGGCAATAACGCTCTTGCTTGTTCTTTAGCAATACCCATATTAATAGCTTCTACATACTTCTCTCTAGCTTGGTGTCCCAATATATCTTGCATCCTTGACCAATTCTTGGCTACTTCAGTTTTAGGATCTACTTCAATAGAGTTTTGCCTGTTAGCATCATCTTGCATTCTACATTCCCTGTCGTAAATAACATCAGGAGCTTCAGCATATCGCTGACTAAACTCTTGAAAGCTAAAACTACGATGTCGTATAATCTGTCGGGATATATCTCGGGTAGTAGTAATCTGTAAAGTGATAGAAGCCATCTCGAAAGGGCTCCAATGTTCATGTTTTATTAAGTATTTAAGCAATTTAGGGGCTGTTACCTTGTTGTTTTGATTCCCTGGGTTGCTTACCCTAGCTGCCCATGCTACTAGCTCTCCTGGTGTAAGACATCCGGTTGTAGCTGATGGTTTAGTAAGACCTACTAATTCAACTTTCATTAACATTTTCTCCAATTAGTGTATTTTAGTTCTGCTTGTAAATTGCTGAACGTATTATAATTTATAATACCTTCAACGTCTAGACCTGCCAAGACCATTTCATTTATATCTTTTTGTTCTATATTATCAGGCCATATAACTACGTTGTGACCCTTAGTAATATGCGTATGTAGTATATCACATACCTCTTTATTTTTAGGTTGGTTGTCTATGATAATGATATCATTTTCTCCAGGAACTATTTTATTAAATGACGTACCCGCACATGCTATACTGTTATCCAAAAATAAACTATCTAATGGACCCTCAACAATTTTTACAGGCTTCTCTTTACTTATAACATCTAGGCCAAAAATAGTGGGCGCTTCATCAACTATCTTTACCATAATGTACCTTAAGGTTGAATTGCCATAATCTCGTAATGTCAGGCCTGTAAGTCTACCTTTCTCATCAAAGAATGGGATAACTAGGCGAGGTTGTTTAGTTGTAATTCTGTCTTTGTACTTAGGAGCGAGCTGAGATATTGTACTAATATCATCTACATGATATAATCTCTTCCACTTATCCTCAGGGATTTGCCTAGACTTTACATAGTCCACTGCTATGTGAGAATGTGTATCACCACATGCCTCAGCTAGTTTATCTACTCTGTCCATAAGAGTATCAATTAACTTCTCATCATGTAAATGATCAAAGTTAGGTTTTGTAAAGTTAAACTCTGGTGTCTTATTATCGCGATTGCCTGACACCCCTTCACTATACCGTTCCATAACATATTCCTTGTGTAGTCTTGGGTCTGTTATTTTTAATAGGCCACCGAAAGTCTTACCTTCATTACAATTATGACATTTAAAGAACATGTCATTTTTCTTCTTGTATATGTAGCCTCTAGCCTTATTCTTCTTCTTATCACTATCACCACAAATCGGGCAACGGAAATTGAATAAGTAATCATCCTTACGCTTGAATTTCTCCCATCTATGGGAGATCATGTTTATGTACTTCAAATCTATATGTAACATAACCAGTATTATACGACCTATGACTGCTTATGTCAATATGTTTGTGTACCTTTTGGTGTGATTAGTTCTAGTTGAGCATGAATTCAGCAATACTACCCATATTAGGGGCTAAAGCTGATACGGCAATTAGGACACCGATGAGAATCCATCGCCATTGTTCTAATTTAGCTATTCTGTCTTCTAAATGAGATTGTTCTCTATTAACATCTTTTCTAAGTGCGTTGATAGCGTCTAATATTTTCTCTTCCGAAGTTTTCATGTCCGATCGGACATCTCTATGTTCGTCCATTCTTTCCCTCGATGCGGTTGATATACGACTATGAAGTTCCTTAATTGCGTCTGCAGATTCCTTTCGTCGTTCGGTTACTAATCGTTCTGTATTATCTATTCTTTCATCGTGTACTGCGAGAATAGCACTTATATTAGCGCTTGCATTTCCTATCTTATCAATAGCATCATCAAGTTTAGCAAATAGGTGACCCATTGAAGCTACATCTGCCTTGATTGTAGCAATTTGGGCATCATATGGTTTACTTGTTGGCATTCTTTTTCTTCTTTTTTCCAGTTAGTCTTCTATTCATTGGCATGAACACAGGGTCTCTTCCTGGCTCTCCTTGAGGACCAACACCGATACCGGCTACTGCTCCCCCACCTACTCCATTCATCTCGTTCATGTAGTTTGTAAATGATAACATCTTTCTTTCTAAAAGTCTAGCCTGCTGTTGTACCGTTTCGTCTAACATGTGCAGTTCTAGCAATGATGTTATCTCTACATGATCGTCCTCTTCCTTGTACTCTTTTAACAGAGCCATAGCTGCTGCAAAGGATAATAGCCTTCTAGCATTCATATCAGAAGATTTCATTAGAGCAAATTGTATTTTGTAGACAAACCTATTTAAGAAGGTGTATTCGTTCTTCTCATTACCTGTAGGGTTACGGAGTTTCTTACCCTGGGCGTTAACAATCCCTAGCTTAAAAGCTTTGGATTTTTCTATAGGTGTGGATAAAAGTTTTAATATCCTAAAGCCTACTACTGTGTCTAATGCTCTACTCATTTAAATATTCCTTAATATTTTTATTAATTCATCATTTAAAGGGACTTCGGATACTATCTTTTTAGGTAGTAACGTCCTACTATATACTTCTTCTAATGGCAATCTATTTAAAAATACAAGATAAGTTTTAAGGTTAACCCAATACTTTTCTTCTAATTTAAAAAACAACATCTCTGTCGTTCCATTACCAAATACATTATATAATAGGGTAAGATGATTTATAATAAGTCTATCATTTGGGTCTCCTGTTTTCTCGTATCGATTAAACAAGCGTTTCAAATATTTAAACCTTTTCAAATCATCTTCTAATTCCGCCATGCCAGTACAAGAAGAGTTCCTGTAATGTTTAATGGCAAAAATCAAAAAGTTATCATCATTTAATTGTTTCATACTATATTTATAAACCTATGATACCGTAGCGGAACCTCCAATAAAGTACCATTTAGTTAATCCTGCATCATATAACATTTGAGCAGATCTACCTGAAGCATTTAGCGTAATTGTATTAGCTAAGTTACTTCCTGCTATTGTAATAGCATGGCCACCACTATTGGAAGACATAATTACTATCTTTATCTGTCCGTCTGTGCCTGCTCCGATTGAACAAGCTCCTGCCCCTGAGGGGTCATTAATAAAAGTTACATTAGTATCTATGGAAAGAACACCAGCTGCTGTAATGGTATCGTGATCGCCAATGACGATCTTATCATTAAAGACAGTTGGTGTTGCTACATTCCCGAATAATTTGGCTACTGTAATTGATTTAGAGGTTGAACTCTGTACCAAGTATGTCTGGTCTGCCCCAGCTGCTGCTGTAGCTGCTGTGAGTGCTGATACTTTACTGTCTGCCATAATTTATTCCTTAAGCTACTACTGTTAATGTGCCAGCTGCTGTACCAATACCCGCTACACTTGTGATAGTAGAAACTGTTGCAGTTCCTTTATCTTTAATTGTACCTGAGTTTAGTCCAAGTGCATTAGCTCCGATGCTAAGTACATCGTCTGCTGCTGTAGCTGCGTTTGCTGCTGCTACTACAAGTGAGAATACTAATTCATTTGAACCTGTACCACTTGCGTATGAGAGTAAGTGTGGTCCACGACCTGTGCCTGTACCTTCGTTTCCGTTGGCTACTGATACTTGTGGTGTTCCTGTTACATCTACTGCTTCATTGAATCTTACTCTAGCTGAAAGCGTAAAGCCTGCTGACTTATCTGCTGCTGTTGTAATCCATTCTATTTGTGTAATATCTGCTGCACCTATTGCTGTTGCAAGTGAAGACAAAGCTACTAAAACCTCAGAATCAGCAGTTGCCCTGCCGTTACCTGTTTGTTTAGAACCTGCTTCTACTTCCCAACCACGGGCTGTAGCAAATACTTCTTTTTTCTGAGCGGTTGTAAGATACTTAGGCTTACTTTCGTCCGCGTCTGTTGCTCCCCAATTTGACATATTATTCTCCTATTAATCTATATGTGTTTTAAAATTATCGTGAGATGCATGTCCATGAGACTGCATTTTCTCTTTGTCTACTGGCTTACCAGACATATATTTATTTAAAAATTTATGTGCGTGATGTGCCTTAACTTTATGTGTTTTTCCATCTTGGAATTTAACACCATCATGTTTATCACCTAGACTAATAGCTTTTCTTAATTGAGCTACTATGTGGTCTGGGCCTTTATTATCTGAACCATCATGCTTAGACTTACCTGCTTTAGGTGGGTCCTTTTTAGTTGGTGCCAATCCATGTGAATCTTTGGCAATGTCTCTCATTGCGTCTTCTTTGGCGCCTTCTTGCACGTCGTTGTCAAAGTGATTGCCTGTGCCTTGATTCAGTTCCATTGAAGGATCTGTTACTAAAGGTACATCTGATACTTGTGCAGTATGTCCGCCTCTTAATACGTCTCTAACTGTTGCGTGAACATCTCTAATAGCTTGATTAGGATTGAATGCCTTCTTAACTGCTTTCTGATGAGGTGTATCTGTATCTGTTTCTTCGCTTTCTTTCATAGCCTTTTTAATCGCTTTGTCTTTAGAACCAAAGTACTCATCTTTTTTAGTTTCTACTTTGCCGTCACCATCATGGTCTTTCTTAGCAATTTTAGATTCTGTTTTAAATGTCTTTGTACCGTCGGCTCTTTTAGTTACTTTCTTCTCAGGATATGCTAAAGTTTTTTTGCCGTGTGCGCCTTGCTTGTCCAACCAGTTTGGATCTGCTCGTTTTCTTTTTCCTTCACCGCTGTCGTCAAAGTAACCATGTCCATGGGCGTAATCTTTAAGTGCGCCTTCTTCTAATGGGTTTTCCACTTGTTCGTTAGCATGCTTGAGATGTTGTAAAACTTCTGGGTGGGATGAAAGGCCGGGCTTTATTTTATCCATTGCATTAGCTGCTCCGGTATAATTAGTGCCTCGATATCTCTTGTCAAAGGCTATGCCTTTAGCCATTTTAATATGTTTGTCTGAGTATGTAGCTTCTTCTACATGCTTGAATAAAGATCCTTTAATAGATTCTGGAATGTCTCTAACATTGTCTACTTTGTTGTTAGCCAATGCTCGTTCTAAATTTTCTTTATACAATTCGTTAAACGCTTCTAGTTCTTCTGAAACGCCAGCTTTTTGTTTCTCTTTTCTAAGAGCTGCTGGTAGAGCCTTTAACTTGTCTTCTTTAGATCGTTTGCCGAACTTTCTGCCAAGCCTGTTAGCTCGCTGTCTCATGCCTTCTGAATCTAAATCTGAAATAAGACCTTCTTTAATAGAAGGTTTAGAATCTTGTTTAATGGTTGGTTCGTCTATTTTAGGTTTGACTGAACCACCTTGTACTGGACGCTCATCATGCTCGCCTTCATGTTTGTCTGAAGGTCTATTAGCAGCTATTGCGTGTTCCTTTTGTGTTTGGACTTCATCGTCCTTTTGTTGATCTCTGGCTTGCTTAGAAGAACCTTTCTTTTTAACTTTGTCGTCACGTTTAGCTTCTTCGTCGTCCTCAGAGCCATCAAAAACTTTTACATCTTCTTCGCTCATTGTAATCTCCTCGGTTTGATATTTTGTTTTTTGAGTGTGTAACCTAGCTCTATTATAAGTGACGTCGTCTCCAAATTGAAACCCCATCATTTTATCCAATAAACTTGACAATGCTTCTCTCTCATAAGGAGCGAGAATTTTACCCATTTTAATATTAGCTAATGCTCTATGTAATATCGGTAATTGTCTAGCTGGCATCATGCCTTGTCTAATTAACTTATCCAGACGCTGTGTTTGGGTCTCAGATTCTAGTAGAATATTTAGATTATTTCTTAACTCATTCATACTTGTATTTATACATCGTAGACTATTGATTTAACTTTTTCTTAATATATGATTGAATGAACTCTGCAGCTAACTCTTTAGGTAGTGGCAAACTATCCTTAGGTTTGCTCATATCTGACCACTTGTACTCTGGGTTAATTAACCAATTATGATATGAAAACGGCAATGGTGGTTCTACTTCTAAAGCAGGCCCTGGGACGTACCATTCATGTTCTAAGTAGTTTAACATTTGATATAGATTAGTTGTAGCACTTTTCCAATTCATGAAAGACATCTCTTCTTGGAATGTACTCTCTTCTGTATTGTATACTACTTTACCGTCTTGTTCGTCTTCTCTAAATTTTATACCTCTGTACAGATTTCCGAACCTTCCTTGAGGTCCGTCTTCCCAGAATCCATTACTAGACTCTTCCATTGTTGTCTTTTGGAATCCATACTTACCGGGGTCCATGGCAAACCTACTCTGTTCCTCATATATCCTATGTTGATCTGGAATCCATAAAGGCATTATTTGTGATGATTGCCCTACCCAATTATTGTCTATCCATTTCTTTGTTTCCCTAAGAGTATCTAGAGTTTCGTGTGGTAGTCCTGCAATTAAACTTAAATGTGCTTGAAAGTATCCTCTACTCTCCATGTGTTCTTTATATGCTAATAGGCCGTCTTGTAGTTTGCCTGAGTGCATGCCTTTACCTACAGATTTCGCTGAGGGTGTGTTAAAAGATTCTATACCATAGAACTGAGATGTTAACCCTATGTCTTCTATCATTTGCCAATCTTTAGGTTTAGATACTAACAAGTCTCCACGAATATAACCTGTCATATTAGGTTTGAATGGTAGCTTCTTAATAGCTCCTGCAAATCTCTCTAATTTCTCTGTGTAATCGTTGACTGTTTCATCAGATATAGAGTAATTAGTTGTACCCCATCTGTTGTAATTTTCCAACAGCTCATCGTGTAGGTTGTCCTCAGACCTGCTGTGATCGTCTTTAATGTTCCTGTATGTGAGGGTACAAAAGTGGCAGTTAAATATACAACCACGCCCAAACTCTACTGTGAGGACCTCCTGTGGCTCTATATAGTCCCTATCCTCGTAATGCGTACTTAGGTCTTTCATACGCGCTGCCATGTAGTTGTGGGTAGCGTCTACGCGCCTAAATGAGTGTCCATTTAGCCATTTATGTTCTGTATATGTGGGGTTGCCTTTAAGAATAGCATCCATAGCCAATTCACCGTACCCATGTACCATGTAATCTAGTGGTAGTCCTTCACAATTATGGAATGCTTGAGAGCCTCCGATGATTAGAATATCTGGGTATTCCACTTTAAACCATCTGGCAAATTCAAATAGGGTTTTGAATCGTATTGAGAATGTAGCGCTAAGTCCTAAGAATTTTGTGTCCTTAGATACTCGTTGTTTAGCAAATTGTTGTAATTGTTCTAATGTCCACGATTGAACAAAGTCCAGAACTTCAACGTCCCATCCTTGTCTCCGTAGATGTGTTGCTATCTTATGTGCGCCGGGTGCTCGTTTGATTGAATCATAATAATAATCAACCACACCACCTAATATAATTCCGTGGTTCATAATGTTATTTATGTAGGTCTAGCCTACTGAATATGAGAATGCTTTATATGCCTTACTTGCCTTCTTAAGAGTCGGTCCACCTGAAGCATGGGCTGACTTAAATTTCTTAGCCTTAGGTGCTTTATATTTACCACCTGATTTAATCTTATATCGCTTTGCCTTTTGTGAAGATGCTGAACGTACTGGTTTAGCTGCTTTATACTTCTTACTATGTCCTGGACGTTTCTTACCTCTTCCTGTAAGACGTTTAATTTCATTCTTCCTCATTTGAGGTAATAGTTTAATAGATATACGACTAACTAACGGAGCAAACTTCTTAATCATTCTTTCTAAACGAGCCTTCTCTGCAGGTGGTAAAGCACTTCTATCCCTACCCCTTAGTAGTCGTTTGTATACCATAAGCCTAGCTCCACGTGTTGCTCTCTTCTTCAGTCTGTCTGGAGTAGAACCACGTCTTAAAGCTATGTTCCTTGCAACTCTTAATTTTTGTTTGTTACGTCTAGCATTGAATCGTCTTTTTAAACGACCTTGTACTGATAGAACTTCCGTTATGTCTATATCATTTAACGGATCGCCATCGTAGTCTTCATCTTCTAGTTCGTCATCGTCATATAAACCTAAGTCTACTGCTTTATCGAATGTAAAACTCTCTGCTTCTTTTTCTAAATCTGTTACGTCGTTGTCTTCTATATACCATTCGCCATCTTTACCTGTTAGCCAATGATCGTCATCTCCTGTATCGAATGTTTCTAATTCGTTGTTAATAGGATACCGGTGTTTACTGTGGTCTGCTTGTTTGTCAGATATGTGGTCAAACCCTACAAAGTTAGCAGGATCTGCGTATCTCATATTGAAGTCTTCAACATGACATGCTTCTAATACTGATTTGTAAACAGACTTCTTAGGACGCCATGTTTGTTTTTCATTCTCAGGCTTTCTAGCTTTAATTGGTAATGGCTTTAATGGTAGTGATTTTTTACCTTCACCTGGTGTTAAGGATTTGTAGTAAGCTGTTCCTTGAGGTGTTCCCCACTCATGTCCGCCTGGTGTAGGATTGTATCTAACATCTTCTGTTGTAAACCCTTCAGGTTTGCCATTAATGTATTTGCGTACGTCTTGCTTAGGCTTCTTCGCTGCCACCATAGATGCTCTGGCTGAGTCTATCATTCTCTTATCATGTTTCTTAAGAGTTTCTTTTTGTTTGGCATTTTTATCTTGCCAGTGGCCTTCTTTCTGAGTAGTTAACGCATCGTAGTCTACCTTTTTATTGAGGGAGACTTTGTAATCTTTAATCGATTTGAATTTACTTCTGTCTACTTTGATGCCAGATTTCAATCTATCTTCAGGTTTAGGAATTTTGCCTGCCCACATGGCAGCTACATTTTCTTTCTGCATCGAAGCGTCTTGGTGTTTCCACCAATTGTGATCGTCTTTTTTGGAGAGTGCCTTTAAATCCTTGTGAGCGGATTTAGGAATTTTTAATTTTTTTTTTGCGAATCCTTAAGTGGGTTCTTGCCAATCTTATTTTTGCTGGCATCCACTTTAAGTCCTGTATCGTTTTCTGCTGTTTTAATAGTGTCACGTACTTTATCTAGTCCACGTCTTACCATAGCCCCTACACCTTCTTGTTGGTTTAGGTTTGTTACTAGTTGTCTCTGTGCTTCTTTAATACCGTACTCTTCAGGACGTCTTTCGTGTTGTTTCTTAATCGCTGCAGTCTTACCTTTTTGTGAAACGTCGCCAGTTCCTTTTTGAAACTTAGCGCCTGGGTGCAGTTTATAAGTCTTCATACCACCTTTGTCGTCATCAATGCGTTTTGTTGCTTGTGGATTGTCATCTGGATGTTTAGATGCCATTCTCTTTTTAAATATCTCTTTAGATGAAGCTTCTTTAATACCTGTAGCAGCTCCACGTCCATGTTTAGCAAATACACCATGTGCTGGTTGTTTCTTTGGCGACTGCCTATTGGCTCTCATAGCTGCCATTTGTTTCTCTGGACTTAGTTTAGGCAATGTATCAGGCTCTTTCTCATCTGCCTTCATGTCTTTAGCATTGTAGCCTTCAGACCAATCTTTTCTAACATACTCTTTTCCACCAGCTCCAATGTCCGTTACTTTTGTTTTAATAGGGCTGTTGTATTTAATCTTAATCATCTTAAGACTATCTTTCTTTGTGCTGTGTACTATCGGTTTCTTAGCTTCCATTACTTTTTCGCCGGGTTCACCGTTTACTTTAGGAGACTCAGATGGCAACCCTGCCTTCTTAAGTTTTTCCTTTGTACGTTTGTCTGAAATTTCTGGATTGTAATTGTCTCTTGAAGACTCGTTTGCTTGTGCTCGTTTAGCTATTTTCTTTGTAGCTCTAATAACGCCTTTGGCTCTTTGGACACTTTTCATGTCTTCTTTCTCGCCTGCGTCAAAATCATCTGAATGTGCTAATTTGTGAGCTCCTTTAGAAGCCAAATTACCTACTGATTTTTTACTTAAAGGTGATACTGATTTTCTAATATAATTAGATAGTGTTTGTGTTTTTAGCTCTGTGATATTATGTGATCCACCACAATGCTTACAAGAAGAGTCACATCCGCATGATCCTTTGTCGTCAATCTTACTATCACAACATGAACATGTATCGCCTGCTTTTTCTTCTGTGTACTGCTTTAGGCCTGGCTTGTCTTTGTTGAATTTTGATTTGTATTCAGTTGACTGTCTTTCAGGATACTTCTTTCTTGTTTTAGGATCTTCTGCGTCAGGATGGCCTTGTGATACTGTATAAGCTATCCCTGTAGGACCTCTGCCTTTCTCTTCTTTCATCTTTATAGATTTGAGCTCTTTAACTTCGTTGTCCTTGGCAATGTTTTTCAACAATGTGCTTGAAACAGGTTTCTTTAATGGTCGACCTGATGCTAAGTGTTCTCTTATCTCTTTAAATGTCTTCATACTCTTATTTATACACGATTAGTCTTTGGACTTTGTGTCTTCCAAAACTATTTCCGCTTTAACTCCTGTAATAGATTGTTCGTAATATACAATAATTGTCTTCTGTTGCTCTATGTAGCGTTTAAGCTCTCCCATGTTCATTGAAAGGTTCTCATAGTCTGGGACGCTCATTGCAAAGTATACTAGACTACCACCATTTTCCTTTGCAAATTTAGCTTTAAACTCTTCAAAGTTTGCCTCAGTTACAGCATAAAACTGTAATGGATACAGGGATAAACCTTTAGGGTGTCCTTGTATTGGTATTTGTTTCTCTATAAATTTTGTCTGTATTTCTACCTGATTTGGTATAAGACTACAACCACTACTAATTATCAGTAGCAGTGCTAGACTCGAGATCCGCAAGAATCTTTGCTGTTCCACTATTCACCCTCCTTTCAATTAACCCAGGTTTTCTTAGGGTCAACATTGTTAAATCATGTTCTCTAAATTTCTTAGCTAGATTATCACCATAAGCTTCTGATGCTTTTAGTTTTATACCTAACTCCTTTGTAAGCGCCTGATTTTTTTCAAAATCCTCAGCTAGCTTATCTATTGTTTGCTGACTTGTTTGAGCTGCTATTGATAGTTTAGCATTGTTCTCGGTTAAAACAGTAAGTCTTTTCTCTGTCAACCAGTAGTAACCACCAAAAGCCATTGCCATTGCAAGTATAATACCGATTAATATCTTGCTCATTTGGGAGTCTCCCATGGCGAGGCTTCGTCGTACACCTGAGCTTCTAGTTTATCTATTCGTTGAGCAAGTAATGGATAATCTGCTCTCCACTTTGCTTCCTTCTTGGCAATTTCTATATCGTATTTTTCTGATAAGTAGAACATAATGTTGTTTACTTTTACTTGGAACCAAGCACCAACTTTAGTGCTAAAGAACCACTTACTAAATGCGTTTCCAAATACTGCTGTTACACATGCTATAGCTAGTCTAGTTAATATTAACAATTCCCTGCTCCTTCTGTTAGAAATGTAGCAAAATCCATCATGCCCCTCTCCTCCTTTTGAAGATTCATACCTTCTCGGGTGGCCTTAAATAAATTCTTAGCATGATCGTCATTATGATTAACATGTAATCCTGCCTTAAATGACTTGTAATCATTGTTACTGGCATGGCTTCTCATTTTAGTGCCACTAATACCAGCTACACCTTCTGCATCAGGGTCTCTCTGTCCTGCTGATAAGATGTTTATTTTCTTATAGTTGTATTCTTTTCCATTGTACTTATGAGCCAATGCTTTAAATTGTTTTACCCTATCACTACCTACAACCATTGTTGCGTGTGTATGTCCTTCTTGGTGGAACTTTTTAAGTTGTGCTAAGAAGTGTGGGTGTTCTTTTGTTGAGTGTTCAAAGTTTACATCTGGGTGTACACTCTTTAGGAAGTCTTTTTTATGTTCGTGGTGTAAAGGATTAGATTTCTTATCCTGTGAATGACTTACAATAACTGCATGGTTAGCACCAATTGAATCTGCATGAGATTTTACTTTATCTATTACCTTAGAATGTCCAGCAGTTGGAGGGTTCATTCTACCATATGAGAATACTATATGTTTATCGTTATTTTCTGTTGTCATTTTTATTAAAGTTTAGCGCACTAAACTCCTTCCTGTCTACGAATTTTGATGGTCTGCCACCTCTTATGGCTACAAACCCTTCTGGTTTAACTTTCTGTCCGTCTACTTCATGCCCCCATTCTGACTTCTGAGACATTGTTTTTGTAATAACGTCTTTAGCTGCCTGTAAGTGTTTGTGCATACCCATTGGTCCTGTGAAGTGGTCCTTATTCTTATTTATATGTCCCATGGTATTATCCATGGTAGTTTGGTGTCTGGCTTTAGCTTGATCTGTCTTAACGCCATCTATCTTCTTCTGATGGCTCTTAGCGTGATGTGCTACAAACCCCTCATGCGAGTGTTCTTCACCTGTCCGTACTGTATGATTAATGTAAGTCTTCATTGCCACAGCGTGTTTCTGGACTGTCTCATGATGTTCTTTAGGGGTATTTTTGAAGTGTGCTACAGCCTGTTCCAAGTGATGGTCTACTTGCTTACGATCTTCTAAGCTATACCTGTGGCTAGTAACATCGTGGTTAGCACTCATAAGGTGCACATCTTTGTGCTTTGTGAACGTCTTAGCGTCAATAGCGCCGTGTTTAGCCTTCATATCCGCTATAGTCTTACCCTCATACTCCGTGTGTATCGCTAACCCTAGCTTAGCTCTCTTAGCTGCTTTACCGTGTTCTGAGTCTGCTGGGGCGTGATATGTTATTAACTGTGGTGTAAAGTCTACCCTGTTGTTCTTCTTATCGTGGTTCACATCGCCCGCGTGCATGATGTCCGCTTGGTACACACCATTTGGCTTTATCTTGTGAGCGTGATCTAAGGCACCCTTGAGCTTACTTACTAAGCCAGGTGCATGTCCATGATTCTTATCTATATCCTCATGGGTGTGATTAATCTTTGGTGTTTTGTTGAATGCTGACTTGGATGCTACAAAGAACTTGCCGTTCTCTGGGTGTTTCCCAAATACAACAGCTGGACTGCCATCGTACTTAATAGTTGTATCTGTTTGAGATTTCCCTTTACCTTGTAAGTCGTTGTGGACATCATTTATAGTATGGAATGCGTGTCCAAAACCTTTATGTCCAGCATGGATAACGTGGTCCTCAACATGCTCTAGATGTTTGAGTTTATCCTCTTCTTTGTCTTCTTTTAAAAATTCAGTAAATCTCATGTTAGTATTTATAATAATTTTATAAAGGGAAAGTCTAATCTTTTACTTTTCGTCCCTTTTAATTTCATAACCTCCTCTACGGGTAATGGCACAGCAAATTCTGTTTCTGAATAATATAATGTCTTATCAATATTCCTATCCACAACACCTTTCCTGCCTATTCTATTTAAACATACGATATTACCTGAATGTCTTTCTGAGACATCTGGTAACTCTTTTATTCTTTCTATAAACTCTCTGTCTCCCCAATGATGTCCTGTAAAGGACTCATCATAACCCCCAGCTTCCCAATACAAATCCTTATTTATTATAAAGGAGTTCATATGTCCTGGATAAGTTAATATCTCTTGTTTATGTTTCAACCAACAATCATGCTGATAAAACGATCTAGGATTGTAGACCTTTGTCATCAGTCTTCCTGCTGTTTCTGTAGCAATTTGCATGTCTATATCAAAGAATGCTATTGTATCTGTTAAAGCGTATTTTGCTATTAAGTTTCTACATCCATGAGAATTGAAACCTAAGTTTTCAGTTACTTTCCATAGTTGTAATGAAGGACCATAATCAGGTAAGTCCCAGTCTTTTAATATATCTAAAGCTGGTATTTGTTCTGAGCCGTCGTCTACTAAGAATATATCTATTAGTGAAGGCCACTCTCGCCATATAGGTAGCAGGTTAGCTAACTGCTTGTCGTCCTCAAAATAAGTATACCCTATTGTAAGTCTAGGCTTCTTCTGTCTTGAGCTTTGTAACGTCTGTTGCTGGGAAGTCAATATCGTCTCCATATTTTAGCTGGAAATTCTCATTATGTGTTAATGAGTCTTTGATGTAAACTTCATATCCTGAGAACACTTCAATAACCTGTTCAGACATCTTGCCTTCTAATGTGTGCTGGAAACCGTCTACCATTCTACCAATCTCTGATAGCGTAGGCTCTCCCTGGCAATAACCAATTATATACTCGTTACTTCCAATTGGTTGCCACATAGGGAAGTCTTTTGAGACGCCCTTCGCCTCCCACACTCTAGTGGTAGCTACTACTTTCAGATCTTGCATTGTATAACTCCAAATTATTTTCTACTTTACTTATATCTATATCATTTTTAGAAGCGATATCCTGTGCAGTAAATTTCCAGTAAGCTCTGAACTCACCATGTACTGCTCGTTTCTCTGCGTTAAGGCAGTTAACCACTCTACGAATTGCTGTCGTTTTTTTCATTATCTATTTCCTCGGGTTTAGCTTGGTAAGTCGGCATCGCGTCTTTGTAAGCTGTTAATTGATCTGTCTGGCTGGTAAATATTCTTTGTCTAAGAGATGTACTACTGAATGAGTGATCTCTTACATTGTAGAACAATTCTATTCCACGATCTAAACATATCTGCTTAGCCGTAAAATCTATATCTCTATATTCTGTTCCGAGAATCCTTACATTTAAAGGGAGGGTGAGGAACAAGTCCTCTAATTCTGATTCTGTAGAGTACATAACTATCTCATCAACATACTTTACAGCAGCTAATTGTATTTGTCTCTCTACTATACTTTGTATTGGTTTGCTCTTAGATTCTCTATCATAAGTTGGATCTACTTGCAGCGCTGCTATCAGGTAATCACAATGTCTTTTGGCCTCCTCCAGCATAACCACATGTCCAGCATGTAATAAATCGAAGGTACTACAGGTAATTCCTATCTTGCCACAGTCTTTGTAATCTAGCCTCATATTTCTATCTCCACCGCTTGCACATTTTTAGAATTTGTTCTAACAAGTTCATAATCCGCATCGCCCAAATAACATAACAAAAGGAGAAGTAGATTGCTTAAAATATGTTTCCACTTTTTCCACAAACCACATTATATATACTCCCAACATACTATTAACACAAAATCAACACAATTCAATTGTCTATCCCAATAATTCAATTCGCCACTCGTCAACAACATCAATAACATAAGCTAAGAAATCATCTTCAAAGTCTACATCATCAAACCCTTTTTTAAACCAACCGCCAGACTCTTCTCTCATTTTCTCGTTAACATACACACCGGCAAAGTTTAAGAACTCATCCTCATACGTCATGCTAAGTTTAACATTTATATCAAATGTTCTTAAGTGTTCCAACAAGTTTTCTAAAAACTTATGAGGGGATATCCAAGCAGACTTTATTTCTACTTCTGTTCCCATGAACTTAGTAAGCTCTGCTGTCCTAGGTCCTATCCATTCGTCCATGAAGTGTGTGTCTACTATCTCCTCATTTGTAGGGAAGAAAGTACAATAAGCTATATCAACCTCATTGAATACTTCTAGTTCTGTGAATACTCTTAAAAATGCTGCCTCAGCTTCTGAGTTACTTGTTTCTATTTGTATAGTTGAATATACATTATTTGCCATGCTTTTGCTCCCTTTGTCTAACGAATGTTTTTGCTGTGTCTACAGCTAGGTGCCAACCACCTACATATTCCGTAAAAACTAAATCGTCTTTACTGAAAAATTCTACTTTGTACAGGTCTGTGTCTTTAAACGGTTTTACTTCTGCACGGAAAAATTCGTTACCAAAGGTAGCTTCTAACTCTTGTATTTTATTCAACGGGGTATCTATCCCCTGCAAAATTGAGTTGCCTACTGCTGAGAATGTCTAACTTCTCTTGGTTGTTTGCTATAATTTCTATTTGAGTATCTATTGATTGAATTATGTCTGGATGCTCACCTATTCCCATAGGGTTTTGTAAGTATACTCTGACATTAGCTTTGGCTGCTGCTATGTTGCCTCTGTATAGTTGTTCTAATCCGTCTATTAAATCTTTACTCAAATCTGTCATGTTGTTTCCTTATATTATCTGGAGCTTGAGATAGGAGTCGAACCTACGACCTGAGGTTTACAAAACCCCTGCTCTACCAACTGAGCTACCCAAGCGAAACTAGTAGGCCTTTTTGTTTTCTCAGTCCCTGAGTTGAGACAAGTACCTGAAGTACTAGTTTGTGCCATGGTCTCAATTTGTTCTAATTTCATACTATACTTAACTTATGTGGGTTATTGTTCCCACTCTCCTTTTATTTATAGTTGGCCTTTTGATCTCGGACGACCTCGGTGTACCAAACCTCTTAAAAAGTTTGGGGAACAAAAGCCAGGATCACCAGCATTCTGTTCCCCAAGGTGGTTCTAGCTGAAGCTAATACCAGCTGCGTGTGCCGCTGCTACCATTGCTCTGCTAGGAGTACCAAGACGGTAAGTAGGGTTACCTACTGTGTTGGTATTTGTGTAGATAGAATATCCTTTAGATCTCAAAACATTGATCTTTGCAGGTAGTCTATTTACTTTGAGTTTGTGTGTTGCCACAGCGTTACTCAACGCTTTGCCTTGATTCAAAAAGTTTAACACTTTTTGCTCTTGGCTCACTTTACGATTAGCCATTTAGCTCTCCATATTATTGTTGGCAGAATTGCCAGTTTTAGCACCTTCGTTCACAGTCACAGTAGCTGATACAGTATTACCTGTTACTACCGTTCTTGTGGACTTGGGTACATTCCGATACACAACCTTTTGTAACGCATCTCTTACATCAAAGTTGGACTTAATGTCTTCCCTTTGGAGCAAGTAATTAGATGCATCCTTCTTGGTCATGGCTTCCGGCAGCTCAGCGAACCACGTATCGTCGTTCCCTTTTGCCGTAAGTTTCTTAATGCGGGATACCATATCATTTCCGAATCTAGCCTTTGTTTGACCTTTTTCAGTTACGCTATAGCCTGCATAGTTAAATAGTTGTTCTGTCATTTTATCACCTTTATTTACATTTTCTCATTTACAAGTACACATTATAGACTCTTTTAAACCAAGAGTCAACCTTTTTGTGGACCAAAAGCACTATTAAGCTGCTTTTAATACACGACTAATTAAACGCTCCTTCCTATAACTGATACCTTTCAAGTAACAGTACATTCCAGGGTCCATATCTGCGTCTTCAGCAGCCATGTCCCATTTAAGAGCTGTCTGGATATTCCCAGCGCCTATTGAAACTAAATGTCTAAGATGAGCTCTCCATGCTATGGTAGCTCTCTGTTCCCATTTTTGCTCACGCTCTTGAGTCTCATTGGAAGCTTTAATATAGTACTCAAGCTCTTTCTCAAGCTCTGCAACAGACATTCCCATCCAATCAAACCTAGCTCTAAAGCCGTTTGCATCTTTGGACACATCTGAAATCGCACCATAAAGTTCCCACTTAATCGCGTCTTCAATAGTATAAACACCGGATTCATTATACCATGCCACATCGTTAAACTCTGGACTTCTGCCATATTCAGCCATATCATGAGCCTTTTTAGCCTCACAAAATGCTTCTAATGTTACGAAATCTTGTAGTGTTGGTTGCTGTGTCATAATCTTTATACCCTTTTATTTAATTATACCGTTATTATGCACTCTTGAGGACCATAAGTCAAGCACTTTCTGCTATTCTTTTGAAATCTTTTCCAGTGTCAAATCAAGCGGTTAGGCGTAATGTAAATATGTTTGTAGGTTATATTTGGTTCCTTCGTCGGGCATGTTCTCAATTATAGGGTATTCCCACGTTGGTGGGTATACTACTACCCTTCCTTTGATGGATTCAACACCTACACCCTGCCGAGGGAAATTAGTCATTTTCTCGTTATCTTCGAGGAAGAATAGGAATCCTATCGCTCTGATGGCGCTTTCATGATTGACTACATCAATATGTGGTTGGATTTCATGTTCTTCTGTAGAATCGTACTTTCTGATCTTTAATGATTCCAGTCCTTTATGAGCAATCATATTAGGGAGATTCAAATCCTGTAAGTAATGCTCATATAGTGTCATAATGTGATCTTTCAAGTCATTATGTACTTCCTCACCGTCGTGGTACTTACTGTAAGCATATTGGATACAGTGGTTACCAGCGTCTTCTTCGTTTATCGTATCCCACTTTTCTTTATTTAGGTTGAAGACTTCTATCAAGTCATCACAAAATTTAGGATCTAATGCGCCATCATATATTCTGATAGCACCTATTTGTTTAGCTTTTAATTCGTTTTCAAGAAGTAAAGAGTTCTCCATCAGTTTGATGTTCTTCTCTTCTGCTGTCATTTTTGGAGCTTCTACTGCCCCAGTTTCAATTCCGTTGGTGTCTTCCATACTAACTTTACTCCTCTTCGTGTTAATTCGTTTATAAACTTGCCTTTGTGTTTAGGCTTCCCTTCATTAATCGCTTTGATTAATTCTTCAGTTGATGTTTGCCCCACATAGTAGTGCTTTATTCTTGTTCTTTTAGTAGGTCTTCCGTCTGGACCTTTAATGTATTCTTTGTGGCTTGGTTTAAATTTTGGGGGCATTCTCTCTCCTGTTATATAATTATTTTCCTTTTGTGTATGCTTGTGAACCAAAGAAGGCTGCTACAATACCTGCAACGGCTACAAAATATGTAGGTGCCATTGATCCTAGTGTTGCTTGTGCCTCGCTTAGTCCCGCTAAACTAGCAGTAACTACGGCGAATGGATATAGTAATAGTCCGCCTAAAGCAAACCACGTCATCTTCCTCTGTGCGTCTCGCATCGCATCTGCGTCTTCGAGTTCTTTTCTCTTGAACTCTAGAAACATCTCTTCTTCTCTTTTGGATACCTTACCGTCACCATTTGTATCTGCTGGGTGAACATGTTTCGATACCTCTTTTACTTCCTCAGTCATGTGTAAATAACTCCGTGTAATTTTTATTCTTGCCTTTAGACTTTAGTAATTGGTTTACTAATTCATTATTATTTATACTTGTCTTTAAAGTAGCAAAAGGGATATAGCCAAGTCTTAGTGAGGGATCTCCCCTTTCTGGAAGTCCCAACCTGTCTTGTAGTTTTTGTCTAACTGTTTCTGCTTTATCCTCAAATCTTGTTACTTGATCTTGAGGCAAAGTATCACCTAGCCAACACATAAATCCAGGACGTGCAAACTCCTGGGGCTGGTATTGTTCTTCAGCAATATCTAAATCATTAGAGAAAACGATCTCTGCAAAATGTTTGCCTACATGTGAATAATTAATATACAATGTTCCAAAGTCTCTATTTAACGTGAACTCAGGATAATCATCTTTACCTATTACCATTTGAGCATTAGGGTCTCCAAACATGTATCCCCATCTTGGAGGATAACCATTAGTTATTAGCTCATGATAGTGAATAAGATTGTTAAGCCTGCTGTGGTCCTCTGATGGCTCCCTATATGAAGCGAATATTTCGTGTAGCTCATTCATACCTTTTGTCGTATCCATTTTCAACATGAACGCCAGCTTGTCTATTTCATCTTTTACTTGGGTTTCTGTTTCACCCATGAAATAGAATTCCTTTGAGGTATTTTCGTTAGTACCAAAGAAAGCAGCGAACCTTTGAGCTACTGGGGTGTCAAGGACTTCCCACTCTATGTCGTTAAAATTTAAAGTCTTCATACTTTTTTTCCGTTTTTCCACGATCGAATACAGGAATGTCTATATTCGCATCAGTAAGTTGTTGTTGTGCAGACTCATCAAGGTCGTATAGTTTCATTCTAGCTCTATCAACACCTATCATAAATCGTTTGTTTCTTGTAGGATCAGCATATCTGTTTTTCAACTGTTTAATCATAAACTGCCCCATTTGTTCTAGTTCTTCTGTACTAATAATAGCAAACATTAAGTCTGCTGTAGCAGGAAGACCAAAACTCTCAGAAGTATCTGTTAATGAGACATCACTATTATCGTAACCACCTCTTGTTGTTTGTGTAGCACTTACAATAGGAACGTCTTGTTCAACAGCCAACCCTCTAAGCTCTTCTGCTATACTCTTAATAACTGTATAAGAGTTAGCGCTACTCCCAGGCCTAAATCGACTACTAGAACATATATTCAAATAGTCAATGAATATAATGTCTGGGAAGAAACTTCTTTTTAATTTCAGTTCATTTATTAAAGATTTAAAATGTCCACTATGTGCAGATGCTGTAGGGTATTCCTTAATAATAAGTCTACCTTCTATCTTATCATTAATCTTTTTAATCCTATCATCATACATTGCCTTAGATAAATCTTTTAACTCTCCAATAGGCATGTTCATTAAGTTAGCGTCTATACGTTCAGCAATTCTTTCTTCGGACATTTCTAGTGTTATATAGAGTACATTTTTACCCTTAGAGATTGCTGCCGACGCCATATGACACATAAACAGGGACTTACCAACACCAGTGCCTGCTAGTGCTATGTTTAAAGTTTTATTGCTTAAACCGCCTTCTGTTATTCTATTAAACATATCTAGATCAAACTCTACCTTTTCTTCTAACCTATGATAGAAGTCATATCGTTTCTCAGCATCTTCAATAAAATCATGTCCAATGTTCGTATCAAATCCTACAGCCAATGCCTCAGACAAAATACTAGGCAAAGCATCTGTAGATTTGTCTTTATCTTTACCATCTATAATTTGTATAGATTCCATTACTCCTAAATACAGAGCTTTGTCCTTACAGAATTTTTCAGTCTCGTCTATTAGCCAATCCCTGTTAACCTCATCACCATTTAAAGTGTTAATAAGTTCTAAGCATTGTTCATGACTGGATTCATTTAAAGTAGTATCCTCATTAACAGCCAATAGTATTGCTTGTTTGCTAGGAGGATTGTTATACTTTTCTACAAAGTCATGTATAATCTTAAATACCTTCTGATCTTCATACTGCATGAAGTATTCAGGCTTTAGAAAAGGAATAACCTTACGAACATACTGATCGTCCTTAACTAAATTTTCTAGGATTACTTGTTCAATTCTGTTCTTCAATTTTTATTACCTTGCTATATTCATTATATACATCTTTAACACATGTCTCGCATATATAAAGATCCTGTTCTTCGGTGTGGAAACAGTAGGACTTATCATTCTTGCCTAACTCTTTCTCACACTTATCACACTTTATCGTATTCTTGTTGAATATCTTCATCTGATACTTCCTCCGCCATCATCTCTACAGAGCCAATTGTATATCTTGCCTTAACCCACTCTGAGAATCTCGTGTCTGATAGTATCGGAAGCCAAAAGTCTTTACCTAGATCTTTTAATCTAAATTTAACGTCTGCTACTTCTCCTGTGTCAGGATCTATTTTCTGATACCAACCATTACTAGGTTTAATTACAAAGCCTCCTTCCATAGCCATGTCTAATAGACCAGACCATTTGCTTATGCCGTTCTCCCATGTAACATCAACAACAATTTTAGACTTCTCTCTAACAAACCTAGACTTTTCTACGTTAATTACAAAATCATATCCTGTAACCTCTGTGCCTGTTTTTTGTTGTCGTCTACCAATAATAAAAATGTTATCTGCTGAGTAATATATTCCTGTGCCACCACTAACAACATCTTTAGGAAACAATCCTATTTCTTTGTATGTGTGGTTAACAACAATTGCTGGGATATCTTTAATAGTCAGGTGAGGAGTTACCATTCTAAATAAGGATTTCATTTGTTTAGCTCTTGTCATGTCAGCTACAGATTTACCTTCTAACGCATCTTCTACTTCTTTCTTAGAAGCTAAGTTACCAACCGAGTCAACAACAATCATTAGATGGTCTTCTCTTTCAACACCATTTAACTGTTGCATTATATCATGTTTCAACTGTTCTATATCTGAGATAGGTGTATGTAATATTTTCTTAGTATCAATATCAAATGTCTCAAAATAAGATTGAGGAGCTCCAAACTCTGAGTCGTAAAACAATACCACTCCATCTTCATATTTGTCCTGGAACGCTTTAATTAACAACATAGCAAATGCTGTCTTAAAATGTTTACTAGGACCTGCAAATACTGTAAGTCCAGGTGTTAGTCCACCATCTAATCTCCCACTCAATGCAACATTAACTGCTGGTACTGAGGTTTGTATTAGATCCTTTTCTCCAAAGAATTTACTCTCTGTTAGAATAGCTGTTTCTTTAATTGTAGAATTCTTCTGCAATCGCTCTGTTAAATTACCCATCATCTCTCCTTCTTTTGTTAGCCTCTACGGCTGTGTTCATTATATTATGTAAATTATAGCATAGGCTAGAAGCATGAGTCAAGTCCTTTGGTAAACAAGTACCACCAAAACCTTCCTTATTATCTGGACCAGGAACAGCCCAATGTGTTCCCCCTAAATTTACGTCAGATTCTAAAAATACTCTTAGTACATTATAATCCATTTCTAGGAAACTATCACACATTTCCTTAAAGTCATTTGCCAATGCAACTTTCATTGCTAGTGCAGCGTTTCGTGCCATTTTCATCATAGATGCTTCTTGAGGGCGAACAATAAAAATTTCCTTAGGTGAACTAGTATTCTTAATCCACTCATTAAATAAGTTAACTTCACTGCTACCTACTACAATTGGCAAGTCCATATCATCTACGTCCTCTTGCCAATGTCTTTCTCTCAAAAACTCTGGCATTACGATTGCTCCATTTTCTCTTGCATACTTTAAACATTGATCTGGACCTATTGTACTTCTTATAATAATTTGTACGTCTCTAGGTATTTCTGCGATCACACTATCTATAATACTAATGTCTAATCTGCCATCATTTAGGTTAGTAGGAACACATATAAAGGCAAAATCAATATCTTTCCAGTCTTTAATAACTTTGTCTTGAAATTTATCATGTATCTGTATTACTGAGTCTTTGGTATATTTGTTTAAAAAATATTCCGTAGCTTTTCCTACAAATCCATAACCTACTATGGCTACATTCATACCATTTCCTCTACAACACCAAGTGTCTCGGCTAGTATTAATAATCCACCTGCCATTGGCAAGTCACCTAACATAAGATAACATCCTGCGATAATTCTAATACCGCTCTTAATCATACTTACTATAAAATGTCCGTCTATGTTCATGAAAATAAATCCTCTAATGTTGCTTGAGGCTCTGTATTCCACCCCAAAGGTTGTAAAATGTTTTCCAAAGGATCTGTAAATGCCTTCTGGAATATTAAGTCGTAGTCTACATATTTGTTTAAGTCAAACTCTTTAGGGAGCTTACCGATAAAAGCTATTGTATTTTCATGTAGACTGTTAGGTTCTTTTAAATACAAAAATTTAATTTTATCGCCGTCTTGTATCATCTCATACTTTCGTTTAAGATCATGTTTCTTCATCAAGTCATTATATAGTAAAGAACCTCGAACGTGAATAGGAGTTCCTTTAGTGTATATGTGAGATGTAGACTTGTATTTTTCTAAGTTGTTACAGCCTCGAGGAAACGCTATTTCCTCAGGAGTCTTAGACATAAAGTCTGTTCTAGCATTAAGTATAAAACCTTGTAAGTGTTCTTCATCACTTGTAAGAATAAGACGGACTGCCTCCTTTAAACTATCTCGGATAGGAGCAGGGGTCGAGGATCGTACAATTTCTAAACCCATAACCTTTAACTTAGGTTCCTGGAGTCTCAATCCTTCATCATCTAATACGTTTAAGGCGTATCTTTTCTTAGCCACAAATATACCTTTGTCTGCTATAACCTCACGTTTAAAGTCTATCTTATGTTCAAAGGCGTTAGTATAGTTGCCTAGCTTTGTCATTGCCTGAGCAATAGCTGGTTCTATTTTGTCTGTAGCAATTTTATCTAACAAACCAACAATCTTATCTCTGTCTTTATCTGGGAAGAAGTTTTCTACCATTGTCTGGCATGTAACATAACAAGAATCTGTATCACTATAAAAGGAATACATCTCATTTTCTGTACCACATACTTTGTTCATGTAACTGTCCAGAGCCTTAGCAGTATCACGGATAATTAATTGTCCTGACATTGTAATGCCTTCTGCAATTCTATCATCATAGAATCTAAAGTACTGGTTAGCCATGGCGCCATATAAACTGTTTAATTGAATCTTACGAGCCATCTGGAAGTTATTGTATTTACTAATCTCATTCTTGTGATGTAGGGCACCAGTCTCCTGGAAGTCTTTTTGTGCCTTCTGCATAAGTTTCTTATACTTAACTCTATCATTAAAAAACTTTTGTACTATCTCAGGAAAGTGTCCTTTAGCATCTCTCGTATAACAAGAGCCATTGCCTGCCATTGCGTAGTTCTTTTCTTTAAGTTTATCTAACTGGTATCTGTCAAGTTGATCGTCCACACTAACATCATATTGGAATCCTGGAACAATAGTCTCAGGACTCATATTGTACTGCATAAGAATAGAAGGATACAGACTTGTAGCATCGAAACTAGCCACCCAATCATATTTGCCAGGAACAGGTTCTTGTACAAAGGCACCCTCAATTTGAGAATCCTTTCTACCTCCGCCTTGTCCTATAACAATCTTCTTATTCCATAGATGATTATACATCAAACTATCCCAAGTTCTAACAGCTGAGAACACATCACCAAAGTTACACTTAGCATCGTATGCCATTGTAATAGCTAGTTCAATAAGTTTCATCTTATCCTCTAACTCATCAACAAGAACTGTATCAATAATATTATATTCTACAAACCTGTTCCAGTCATTGTCATAGAACTCTTTAAACGTGTCATAACCAGATTCTAATTTTTTATGTCCTAGTTCTGTCTGTGTAATAAAGTCTAATTTATATGACTCTCGGGTAACATAAGTAAACTTCTTATATAAGTCTAGATAGTCTAACTGTGCAACACCTGTAATTTCATACGCTGTCATCTCACGGTTAGCAAATCTAATAGGACGTTTATTAACTAATCCAAAAGGAGACAATCTTTTGTGTACTCCTTCGCCTAGGATTTTTTCTATCCTACCTATCATATAAGGGATATCAAACAGATTAGAGTTCCAACCTGTAATAATATCAGGACAGTTTTGTTCCCACCAACTAACAAAGTTTTCTAATAGGATTTCTTCAGTAGCACAAGCCACATAATCCACATCAAATTTATTTGTTTCTTTAGAGGGTGTGAACTCCCCTAAGCCGAATGTTGTTATCTTCTTGGTGTTGTTATTTTGAAGCGTGATAACTAACACTTTCTCGGCTGGGGAGTCCACGTTTGGAAATCCACCTTCTGTTGTTGTTTCAATATCAATAGAGTAGATAGCCAACTTGGAAGCATTCCATTTTATATCAGTAGGAAACTTTTCCGTGATATACTGGTATGCGTAATAGTTTTGTCCAAATATTGGAAAATTGGATACGTCTTTATATCTTTCAAAGAAGCGAGTCGCCTCTTTATTTGTTTCAAACTGTATAGGAGCTACGGGTTCGCCGTATATACTTTTATAGTCTGTGGGTTTGTCTGTTTTAACAAAGAGCGTAGGTCTAAAGTCGTGCTTTTCGACATACCTCTCACCGTTTCTAACACCACGTACAAGGACCTTATCCCCGTAATGTCTCGCATAAGTATAAAAATTCATAACAACACCTTAAACATAATATAACACATTATAGGCTCTTTGGAACCTACTGTAAAGAACTACTCGTCAAAAAAGGTACGGTTAGTCAAATGTTCATCTTCAATGTCGTCCTTGGACTGTCCGTGATACGCCACTGCTAAATGTAGTGCTATCATCTCTTCGTTGATGTTGACTTTGTCTTCTCCATCTAACACAAAAAATTCACCAAGTATCCTACCGTATTTTCCTTTTGAATCAAGCCTTGTTCCGAGTATAGCTCCTTTGGACAATCTTGCTTTAAGATGTGCCCCCGCCATTTTTCCGAATCTTTTCTCAACGAGGTCACGGGTTCTACTTTCCGGGGTGTCGATGCCGTATAGCCTAACTCTTTGTTTTTTGAGCCACACACCGAAGCCCAAGTCGATATCCACATCTACTGTATCTCCGTCTACTACTTTTACAATTTTTACTCTATATTCGTACATTATTTTCCTTTAGATTCGTTTAGAACCTTTTTAGCGATGAAAGTATCAGGCTTGATGATTGCTGAAGGATTAAATTTATCATTATAAGCCGACAATATCTCCTCACCTGGATCATATACTGAAACCACATGTTGAGGAAAGATAGGTACTGCGTGATCTTTACTGAACGGAGCGTAAGGAGCAAGTCCAACTCCAAAATCCGTATCGCTTCCTGGTTTAGGCATCATCATAATTATAGCCGGTTTCTGTATTAACAAAAACCCCTCTTTTCCATCAACTTCGGTAGACGATACGTCTCCCATTAAATCTTCGCCTGTTGCAAGCTTTACTATTTGAATATTTGACATACTCCTTATCTCCTTTTATTATTTAATTTTAATAGACTGAGGTTTCTTATCTTCTGGAATTACATTTACCAGTGAGATGAGTAACACTCCGTCCTTCAATTCAGAACCTGACACCTTAACAGTATCTGCTAAAGTCCATGTTCTTGTGAAATTACGTTCTGCAATTCCTTTATGTAAGTACTCCCTTTCAGATGTACAATTTTGTATTCCCTTGACGATTAGATTACCGTCTTCCACACTAATATCAAGTTCAGCCTTTGAGAAGCCTGCAAGAGCAATTTGAATTTCATAATTCTCATCGTCTATTTTCCTAATATTATAAGGTGGGAAATTAGACTCGGGTTTGTGGAATCCTTGAACTGCGTCAAAGACTCTATCAAATCCAATGAGTCTGCTTTCTATTTGTGGGAATGCTGAAACGAAATCGTTCCAATTTGTCGTGTTTATGCTTACCATGTATTTCTCCTAATGTTTAGCAAGATTAAAATATGATACCCTAACGGCGTATCACTATTATTTATAAGAGTTTTTACTGAAATCATCAATTAATTTAACACCATCACTACCAAACGAATTAATAAAACTTGTATTGCGTCGTTTATCATGTTCTTTTACAAAAGTTATAAAGTCTGTTCTATGTCTTTGTAGTGATTCACCTGTGAATCTATTGTTCTTAATCCACTCTACTGTTCGTCTATATTTAGCAACTTCACCTTGCGAAAACTGAGGATATGTTTCCATCAGCTTTAAACTTTTCTCCATAATACTTATAAGCCAGTCAGGGCTATTTTGTGCTGAAAGGTGTTCTGGCGCTGTCATGTGGGGAGAGTCCCAATGTATTCTACCAGGATATTGTAATTTTAATTCTGCCACTTTGTAAATCAATTCTTCTATGTTAGGTATTGATAATAAATTATATGTAATCATCAATCCTACATCTATTCCACTCATCAAAACTTTGTGTAGGTTATCTTCAAAATGACTTATCTCTAATCCATGTCTTATATACTCTGCTTGTTTACCCCAAGTATCAATACTGACATATAACTTTGTATTAGGTATATCTTTTACTAGTTCAATATACTTGGCCACCCTTGCCTTACTAACCATGAGATTAGAATTACAATGAAATGTAAGACCGTCTTTAGGGTTATCTTTTACATATTGCAGTAACTTGTATGTATTCTTATCTAGTAAAGGCTCACCACCTGTAACTCTAAGCACAAATAAATGCTTATATGCCTCTGGAAACCAACTCCAGAACTTTTTAACAAAGGGAGAGTTCTCAATTTGAGAAGCGTGTTCTGAATTGTAGTCTTTGGATAGTTTGTATGGTCCGTGCTTGTCTATTTCCTTTTCCCATGTAGTACTGAATGTAGGTCCACAATAAGAACATGCCATTTGACATTTATTTGTAAATGATAACTCTAAGTACTTAGGATAAACTGGTGTTAGGCCAGAGCTTGTGGCTTTGGCTATTATGTTTGGATCGTGTTTAAAGAATTGGACGGCTAGTGTTTGCCTATCTGATATTTGATCTATGTCTTCTACTTGCCAACAATAAGAGCACTCGTCTGGTCTTCCACCATCCAACATTGTAGCCCTCTGTTCTATCTTATGAGGCGTATTATGTAAATCTGAATTTAATGGAATTTGATGTGTTGGACAATGATAACAGGAATGATTGATGCCAGAGCCTAAGTGCATTTCTTGGTGATACCATTTTAATACACAAAAACCAGGCCCTACTTTGTCCTGCTCTTCCTTGATCTTATTTAAATAATATAGATCGGACTTATTTAATTTTCTTTCCAATATTGTACTTAGGAACCAATTCCCATTCACTCTTCTCTTTGAAAGATATAATTTTTATCTGACTAAGAGGGGAACCTTCTCCTACCTCTCCTACTATTAATACTAATCCCCAATCGGATAGTAATTTTGCAATAGTGTTTCGTCTTTGTAAATCATTGTCTTGAAAGTCTGCCTCTTTGCCATCTAGTGCAAAAAGTTCCTTGAAATGTGTTATGAAGTACCTGCCTTTCTTATGTAGAATATGGCAAGATTGGTAAAGAACCTGTTCTTTCTTTGAAGCAACGCCTATTCTTGATAGCGTCTCTCTTACTTTTAGGAAATCCTCTGGGTCCTTTAACGTGACTTCTAATGGGCTATAGCCTGGGTAGTCAATATTAAAGTAATTCTCTTGATCACTCATCTCAATACCTTGTGTGTTATAATTATTAAGTTAACCCAATATTTATAACTTTCCGCCTTTAGATGTATTCAAGTGTATCTTAATGAGATCTATCTGTGTTTGGGATAGTAATAGTAAAGCTTCTTTAGCTTTCATAAAACTATATCCAAAGAACTGTTGAATTATCTCAATATTTTCTTCTTCAGTCTTAACCCACTTATTATAACGCTTTGCCTTTCTTACCACAGACTTTAAAAAGTCATATTGTAATTTATTATCTAGATGAGGCCTAGCGTTCATTTCGTTACCTGCAATAACCGTGTCTTTTCCAAATCCCATGGCACGATTTACAATAAACGGATTGTATTGTCTTTCTGTTGTTTCGTCGACTATAAGGTTTTCTTTTGTGTAGTTAATACTGTTAGCAAAATCGAAGGGAGATATTTTTTTAAGTTTTATATTAAACTCACTCTCATCTACTTCTTCTACAGGTTTTCCGAAACCTTCTAGTATTGAATCACTCATTAGAAATGCCTTATTACTCCTGCCACAATAAAGAAGCAGGTTATGAAATTAACTAGTACTACCACAGTTCTCATTAATGCAACTGCGTCAGCGTCTTTGCTGTTATCTGATGCTTTGTCACCTAGTGACTTTGCCCACAATCTCCAGATCTTACCTAATGTCAACATTTTTAAGCATCCTGTAACTCTCCAACAATAGTTCAGTAACAGTTACGCCCCTCTCTTTAGCTTCCTCAATGATCTCTTGTTTTACCTGAGAAGGAACTCTAATATCAATTCGAGCGTCTGCTGTTTTGGATTTGTTATAGTCTCTCATTATTTGAACTCCACATTAGCCATTATTTCTGTTAAACAGGCCGTAATATTAATCTCTTGGTCTGCTACAAAAGCCGCTTTGTACTGATAATCTGCTATTAACAATACTACCTGAGGTATAGACTTTATCTCAGGAAGCAGTATATCGTATATCTGTCTAAATATCCCTTGAGGGTCTGTATCCACATTGTTGGCTACCCATTGTCTCATCTTCTTCCAGTCCTTCTCTCTAAGGCTCTCTAAGAGCTGCTTAGCGTTTATTTCCTGGAAGTTACTTAGTATACCCTCATCTATAACACCACTCACAGAGTACCTTTGGAGCTCATTTAGCACCCTTCTGTAGTCTGGAAAATGCTTCATTAGGAGCTCAGCGAGTACTTTCTCGTTGTATTGTACGCCTTCTGTATCAAGTATATACTTCATCCTTTCCATAAACTTAGAGGCTAAAGCAGGGCGGTCTGAGGGGTTAATCTTGAAGTCTATTACCGTAGTTCTACTGTGCAACGGGTCTATTAGCCTATTGGCATAGTTACATGTAAACACAAACCTACAGTTCTCAGAGAACGTCTCTATGAACCCTCTAAGGGCTGGTTGTACACTTTCCCTGTTCATGTAGTCTGCTTCATCGAGTATCACGACCTTAGTCTTACCCTCAAATGAAACGGCACTAGCAAATGACCTAATCTTAGTTCTGAGGGTATCTATTTGCCTACCTTCATCACTACCATTAATAACTATATAGTCACATCCTAAAGATTCACATAAAGCACGAGCTAGGGTTGTCTTCCCTGTACCTGCTGTTCCACTCAATAGTAAGTTAGGCACTTCGCCCTTCTTAATAAAAGCTTCAAATTGCTTTTTCACATCTTCAGGGAGAACACATTCATCCACTGTGCGTGGACGATACTTCTCGACCCATAAAAATTGTCCTGGTTCCATACTAACTCCTAATCATAATATAACTTTGTGGCGAACTATTTTTAGTCCAAAATACCGGCCACATTTTTTGAGGGTAAAAAGGTCTACGAGAACTGCTCTTTAATATCAGTCGTATCTGAGAGTTCTAACTCTATGTGTCTACCTTTACCTTCACTCCAACCAAATGCTTTAACATTATCTAAAACAAATTCAGGGGCACTCACCTCGTAAGGATCGCCGTCTGCATTGTCTTGATATCCGTCTTCAACAAATTCTTGTACTACTTGGCCATCATCTACGATCGCTGCGTACCTCCAAGATCTAATACCAAAACCTATGTTGTCTTTTCGGACATCCATACCCATTTTAATAGTAAACTCTGCTGAACCATCTGGAATCACTTTAACATTTACAAGACCCTGACTCATAACCCATTCATTAACAACGAATGTATCATTAACCGTGATGCAATAAATGTCATCTATACCTGCTTGTCTGAAATCATCATATAAGACTTCGTATCCAGGCAATTGCTGTGTAGAACATGTAGGAGTATAAGCTCCTGGTAATCCAAATATTACTACTTTCTTACCATCGAATAATTGTTCTTTATCCATCTGTACAAATTCATGTGTGCCGTCCGTAAGCATTACTCTTTTTGTAATACTAAACGTAGGGATAACAGGTGTCAAACTACTCATTCATCGTCTCCAGCAAAAGGATCTAGTTCACCCTTCATTACTTTTCTAACTAAATTAATAGCAGGATTAGGTCTAGTGAAAATGTACTCTACAGTCTCACCTTCACGGTTTATTTCTACTACCCAACCATTCTGTGCTTCACGGATAGTTACTTCAAGTTTATTCTCATCCATTTGCTGGCTCTCCTACTACTGAAGAACGTTCTAGTGCTAGCCAATACTTAGTATCACCTTTGCTACTTTCTAAGAACATAAACTTCTTTTGAGAAAGGATAACTGTATATCCTCCAGGGATAACCTTGAAGTTTTCAACAGCTAGTCTAGCGTCAAACTTAACTTCGGTTGTACCTATAACCTGCCTAAAGGAATTAGACTTAGGTGTACTAGGGTCGCCTACTTTCATTATAACTTCACTACCGTCACCAACAATGCTTAACATAGGAGCTGCTGTAATAGCTGCTGCCTTCATTATCATGTCAATGTCATCTTTAGTTAAGTCGAATTGAAAAAAGTTATCTACTTCAATACTCTTATCAGGAGCGCTAACAATAATGTTAGGGTCTGCATAATAGTATTCAAAAACAGAAGTGCCTTTTGTAACCTTGAGACTTTCATCACCAAAGTTTACGTCTGTATCTTCCATTAAAGTTAAGAGAGGAAGCAAGCCATTTAAATCATAGATTGCAAATTCTCTGGGGAAACTTTCTGTAATTTCTGCACGGGCAAAGATATTTTTGCCTGTTGAAATAGTAGAAAGGGTACTACCTTCTCGAACTAAGATGTTCGTGTTAATAGTAGCGAAGTTCTTGAGTGTGTCAAGAGTGTCTTTGCTTAGTTTCATAATATACTCCATATTTGTATTTACTATATCGTATTATACGATCTATTATAGTATAAGTCAATGTATTGTAGGACCAAACGATGTAATCTTTTGTTCTAACTATACACTATTATTTATACACACATTCCTTAATTTACGAAGGAAAGGTTACCTTACGGGGCTATAACCTCTTTACATGAAGCCAGAACTTGTGCATAATTTTGCGGGCTAACTGCTCATGCTGTTCTATACCAGCGTGAAATAAGTCTCTGCCTACTTCATCTAGTTCAACACCCTTTGCGGGATTGCATGTTGTCATAGGAATAACTATTGTATCCCTTACCTCGTCTCGTCTTTCCTCATAGGACATAGAACTATTGAAATGTCCTACTGATAAACCTGGTCCGTTTGCGAATGTTAATATGTCCTGCGGGCTAGTAATGTTATCCTGGCCTTGTAAGTAGTTAAGAGGCGTGATATCACTCTGGAGTCCTGTGTATATCCAAGTTAAAGGTACTTGTAATAACTCACATAAATCTATTACGTTTTTATAAAACAGCCGATGCTGGCCTTCAGGAATGCTAGCTTCTTCAAAGGCTCTATGGAAGGTGAATTCTTTACCAGCTGCTGGCATCATAGATCCAGCGTAATCAATGTTAATGATTTTGTTATTTTCTGATAACGCAAATGTTCCTGTAGGGTTCTCTACAAGATGCAATATTATTTTTGAGGGAGGGTTAACCCATCTTTTAGATAGTTCTAATAGGTTATTACATATAAACTCTGGCCTGTCTCCAAAGATGCTCATATTGTATTGGGGTATGTCTGTATATTTCTCTAGAAGATTAGGAACTATTTTGTCTGTAGGAATGCCTGGTCCTAATCCGAAACAGGCCGACTCAAACAACCACCACTCTTTGTTGCTACTTACTTCCTCGATCTCTTTATTATTTCTGAAACCTAAAGAGTCAAAAGTGTAATCTATTTCTTCTAGTTCTCGAGGGTGTAGTTTTTGTGCATGATCAACCCATTGCTTTGATTCGTGTAGCATATATTTGTAAGGTACATTAGGCTCTACATCAAATGATATAAGGCCATGATAACCTAACTTTAATTTTCTTACAGGGGCGTCACGTTCTGATGGTGAATCGTATTGTTCATTCATTTTTAAATTCAGGTTCTCTTTTCTCAAGGAAAGCTGTAACGCCTTCCTCTATGTCTTTAGAGTCTAGGCATAAGTCCTTAGCCCACAATGCAAAGTCAATGGCTTCGTCTTTATGTGAGTTGACTGTATGCCACACTGCTCCCTTTGTTCCTCTTAGAGCAATGGGTGCTATTGTATTGGCAATTTTATGAGCGTATGCTAATGCTTGTTCTTCTGCATCGCCATCACACACCTTAGTACAGAGTCCTACTTTATCTAACCACTCTACATCATGTATGTCGCCCATCATAAATTCCATTGTTCTATTGTGGCCAATTCTTTGAGCGAATTTAACTTGCATTGTGACTGCGTTGAATCCTAGTTTAACTTCTGGGCATGCTATCTTTAGCCGCTTATCTGCGAATACAAAATCACTACCTAGCATAAGCCCTACGCCCTCGCCAATGCAGAAACCTTTTATAGCAGATACAATAGGCTTGGGTGTAACCATATCAATATCTGTTATTATGTTTCCCCACCCTGCTTTTAGTCCTTCAATAATATTCTGAAGCTCGAAGCCTCCTGTGAAGTTCCTATCATTTCCTGACTTGATAAGCAAAACCCTAGAGTCATCCTCACGGAATTCTACTAGGGCATCGTTGTAGCCTTGATAAAAAGGCCTGTCTATTAAATTGAGTGGTCCAACACCATTGATGGTTAGGACGGCGACATGGTTGTCAAGTTCGTACGTTATTCTTTCACCAAAATTCATAATGTAATCCTACTGTTCTAGAAGTTAGCTATGCTATCCCCATCTGAATCTGTAATAACACATGTACAACCAGCTGCAACGGCTGCGTCCTTCCAACTTGTTTTGACACTAGCTTCATCTGCTAATGCGTCGACTTCTGCTTTCGCTGTGTTGTAAGTTGCTTTGTCTGCTGATGTTAATGTAACTGTTGTAACCAAACCGTCTTGTACATAAGCCTTAACGACTCCTGCATCTGTATAGATGGTATCACTAGCTGCTTTGTTAGTACCAGAAAAGTCTGAGATCAAAGGCAAGGCTGTGCCTGCGTCGGGTTGTGTTAATACCATTGTTACTGTATAAGCCATTTACTATTCTCCAAATTAGTTTGTTCGTGTCTTATATTTATAAGAATTTAATCGTCTAAATAATGTTTTACTGAATTTTTATCGTGTTCTGAGAGTGCTATTATACCGTAGTGTAACACCTTCAATAGATCTTTTCTATGGTCCTCTTGTGAACCTTTTTTGCCGTATCGTTGTGCATACTTTAGGATGTTTCCAATTGTAAATCCTATTCCATGTCCACAATCACTAATGAATTCTGTAGATTGAAATTTGTTTCTGCTATAATGCCCTAAGTAAGTGGCGTCGATATACGATTGGAGCTCTGTAATCAGAGCCCCTTCGTCGAACTTATAGTCTGGTGTCTTAACTTTCGCCATCGCTATGTATCTCCTGTTCTGTTTCCAAATCCACTTCAGCTAACTCTACTGAAGGGTCTACCTTGGCGTACAAATCTATGAACGCCTCTTTGGTGTCTTCATCGAACCTGTTAACACATAGTTGAACAGCCTTTTGCTTGTCTTTAAACACCGCAAATGCGTTAACAATGTGCTCCAGTCTACGAGTACTAATTAACTCGTCGATGGCACCTTCGTAATATGTCTTACGAATTACATCACTCCAAGTAACAAGGTGTGTCGCGAAGTCTTCATCAACATTGTTGACTCTTTCCATCTTCTTGATCACTATCTTTTTCTCGGTAGCCATTGTAGGGTACTCCTGTTCGACTGTGATCGCAAACCTTTCGAGGAATGCTTCGTCGAGTATGTTGGCAGATATAAATTTGCCATCATCTGAACCTCGACCCTTAGTATTGGCGGTTGCCACTAAGTTAAATCCAGGAACAGGAGTTACGGTTTCGCCTGTCTTCTTGTTGAAATAGGGCTTCCCCTCAAGGATGGCTTGTAAGCACATCAACTTGTTTGAACCCCTATCGACTTCATCAAGAATGAGAACAGCGCCCCGCTTCATCGCGGTGAGGACGGGCCCTTCTCGGTAGACGACGTTACCGTCAACTAAAGTATTACCACCGATCAAATCGTCCTCATCGGTTTCAATACTGATATTTACTCTTATCGCTTCACGCTTTAAGTTAGCACACACCTGTTCAACCATTGTAGTCTTACCATTGCCACTTAGGCCTGATATGAATATTGGGTAGAACATGCTAGTACTAAGAACTGTTTTCAAGTCCTTGTAAAAACCAAATGGTATGAAAGTAGCATCCTTATTTGGAATAAGATTGTCTACTTCTACAGCTAGTTTAGCTTGAACAAGAGTCCTAGGAGCCTGGGTTTCTACCACGGCCATTGGAACTTGCTGGGGCTGTGCAATGGGCTGTGCCTCTGCAACGCTACCACCAAACATGCTGGTTAAATTATAAATCCCTCTGTCAATTTTGACTTCAGGCTTTCCGTTCACTAACCATGCTGGGAAACCAAGTCCTATGGACGTGGCTACTTCGATGATTTGTTTACGGGTAAAAACTCCTGTGCCATTGTCCTGGCTCTGGAGTGTGTTTATTAAGTTTTCTCTATCAATTGCTTTCATTTTATAGTCCTCACTAATTTATGTTGTTTCTTCATTTTATACCGTTATTATGCACTCTATGGAACCTTAAGTCAAGCATTCTTTTGAATTCTTTTGAAATCTTTTTAGGGTCTATGGCAGGGGCTAATCTAGGGTATGCCTTAGTATACCCTTGGGTATTAAAACCCCTCACAGGGGTGCTAACAGAGCCGTTTTTGATGATTAATGCCCTCAAACTACGCTACTCTGTCGATTATCTGGTTAAGGAATGTTCTACTAGTCTTCTTATTCTTGTTAAAGTTTCTGAAGCCTCTAAGTAGATCGCCCTTCTTATTAGATTTAACTGTTAGTTCCTGGCTGTCTATACCCAAGTCCTTTTGTCCTTTAAGTAGGAACCTAGCCTCGTATCCAAACTTAGGAGTGGTAACCATAAACTTGTTCTTAAGAACATCTTTCCAAGCAGTGCTTTCCCATTGACTAGTGATCCAGTTCGATGGAGTTTTTCCATCCATCCATTCCTCAGATACTGCCTCATTATAAAACTCGCTTTTCTTACCGTCCACAATGTGGAAGTTAAGTAACGTGGAACCAGTTACTCTTTTGTAATGTTCCAAGAGTGTCTGAGTAGTCACTGCGTCTCTTCTTGAGTAACCATCTTTTTGTGGCAACCTAGTTACCGTCGCTCCATCCTTAATGGCTATTGCCTCAGCGTAAACACTATGTGTGCCTGTTCTGTCTTCTGAATCTCTGGAAGTATCTCTAATTGTAATTCCGTCTGTAGCTCCACCGTCTGTTAGGAAGATCGTTGTAAGTAATTCCACATTATATTTCTTTTGGAATTCTTTTGCCACTGCTGGAGCTATTACTATTGCTGAGTTCAATGGCGTACCACTTAGTCTAAAGTAAGTATTAACAATGTAACCGTAGTAATTACCATCACCAACGTCTGAGTAGTATCTAGTCCTTTGGCTGTAACCAACTTTCATTAACATTAAGTATGACATTGCGTTAGTAAAGACTGACTTCTTACATGTTGAGCTTAGCATGTGGACAAGTGCAAAGTCTTCGTCCCCCATAAATATCTCACCGTCTTTTAAGTCGTTAATTATTTTCTTGTTAACGTCTTTGTTCTCAGACCACGGTCCACTCTTGTGTGATACTGCGCCAGTCTCATCATTGTATTCATGTTCACGGTTGCTTGAGAAACCATACACATCAAATGGTATGTTAACTTTTCTGCAGAACAATGACATGTTCATTACTTGTTCTAATGTTCCTTCCATTTGTCTGTGCATACTGCCTGACAAATCTACATACATTATGATACCGTGGTTCTTACCGTTAGGAACAATTAGATCCTTCTGGAATAAATCCTCAGTCAACTTGTAAGCCCAAAGTTTATCTTCATTAAGTTTACCTGACTTGGCAGTTCTTGCTTTCTTGTTAGCAGCTGCTGCTTTTTTAAGTTCAAACTGTTGAGCCATGGAAGCTATTACTGGAGCAGTATCTTTTAAGAAGTCCTTGTATAGCTTGTTACCTATTTCTGGTAAATCTGCATTAGCAATCTCAGTATCACTCCAGTAGTCTTGAGTATCATCTACTTGCTTTAATTCTATTGCCTTATCCCAGTTATATAGATCTTCCATTTTAATAATCCAATCTGAACCTTTGAACAAAGTCTGTGGGCTACAGTATGTAATTGGCTTCGCATCAGTATCAACTAAGTCTTTCTCATTCTTTCTAAACTCGTCATCTGTAATTGACTTCTGTCCGTCTTCAGTTAGAAAGTCATGCATCTTTTTAGTTTCTGCAATCTTTTCTTCTAGCTCTTCCTTAGTTTCATTATTAGCTTGTGTGTCTTTGTCAAACAGTTCACGAGCCTTTTCTTCAGCTGCCCACTCTTGTTCTCTACGAGCTCTTTCTTCAGCTCTTTTCTTATTTTTTTCTTCCCACTCTGCTTCATTACGTTCTGAGTACTCTTCATCTGTCTCGTCTTCGCCTTGGTCACCACCTGGAGTGCCTGGAAGTGGGTTGCCGTATTCGTCTTTAGTAGGATCTTGTTCTGGTTCTGAGTTACCTTCACCACCCTCGCCTTCTTCAGACTCTTCAGACTCTTCTTCTTCTTTAGTGTGATCTGGTTGGTAGTCTGACATACTAGGAGTTGACTCTTCAGCCTCTTCCATTTGAGACATTAAATCATCTAACATTTCTTGTAGTGGTTCAAGCTCGTCTGCTCTTTCTTCAGCTTCTGCTTTAGACATATCAGCTAGTTCAATTGATAATTTGTAGACGTCATCCCATGTTTCAGTCTTTGCAACTCTGTCTAGGAAGTTCTGTTCGTCTGCTGTAAATTTAAGACCTAGTAAGTGTCCAATTTTAAAGTGAAGGTTAACTCTATCAACAAATGGAATTTTGTTTAAGTCTCTATCCTTAACACCAAAAAAGTCTTTGTCGAATAATTCTTGGTATCCTTTGTGGAATGATTTTACAAGTCCAGGATATCTTTCTTTTACTTTACGCTCAATTCTAGCATCTTCTACAATGTTAAGAAAAGATTTAAGTGAAGGGTTATCAATAACTGTATCATGCCATCCTGCTTCAGGTGTTTCGTGTGCATGTCCAACTTCATGTCCAACAAATAGATCGTACATGTTATTAGACATGTCTTTCCACATTGGAAGATAAAGTTTTCTTTGTTTAACATCGAAGGCTGCTGTTGGCATTTTTGGATCATGCTCAACGGATATGTCTTCAGTAGCTAATAGCTTTGCTAGTATTGATTTTACTTCTATTTGATTTGGCATTAAAGTCCTCACTTTTTTACTTGTTTCTTTATTATGTATACTATTATGCACTCTTAGTAACCATAAGTCAAGCACTTTAATGCACTCTTTTGAATTCTTTTCTTACATCATATCAAAGACTTAGGTCCAGGGATAAAGAAATCTCCCTTCCACCTGCTCTATAATCGGGCAATATCTCAAAATTCCTGTCAAAAAGGTCCCTAATCTGAAACCCTACACGATATCTAGGTGTTAAATGGTATCCCATATTGAGGTTGAACGACGTCACATCATCAATAGGCCTGCCATCAAACTCTAATCCTTTGTCCCATTGTCCTACATAAGATATCATCCAGTCATAGCCAGTATGTGAGCCACCATAATACGATACTTTGGTTTTGTATGAGGGTACTCTAATTCTATCTGAATCTGTATATTGTACTTGGACATGGAATGCTCCCTTGTCCATTAGGATATGATTAGAGTATTTAATGCCTTTGCTATCATAAGATCCTACATTCACATAACTAGATGTTAGGTAACTGTAATCAATGCCATCAGTGAATTCGTAATACCATGTAGTCCATTCACCAAGGGACACTTCAATGCCGTCTCCTTTCTCAGGTTTTAGAGTAGGGTTAGCAAATGTCCAGTCGTCACCATATCTTTCGTATAAGTTTGGCTTTCTAAAACTGTTAGCTAATGCTACAGTAAATCCTTGTACTGCATAACCTACTCTATAAATGTGTTGATCTTCTTCAAACCTATAACCGAAACCATAATTGTTTACATTCCAGTTAGCATATACTGCTGTGCGATAATCACTAGCGTTACCATAATACTCTCTTGTATTCTGTGCACCTAGGATTAGGCCTGGTCTTACTTCTTTATTAGCATCTACAAAATAGCGAGAACTTTTAGAAGCCCAACCTGTATTGTGAGTTACATCATTCATTGAGTAGCCAGCTGTGAACCAATCATTTCTTATGGAAAGATCTGCCTTAGTTCCTTTTTGTGTGCAGTCATTAGATTTATCCCAACCCATGTAACAAGAGTCATAATCATATTCATACTCCTGTAGAACTGTTACTGATTTCCAGTCACCATACTCTGACTTAGTTTTTAGAGTTACATTCTCAAATTCATCTTCTTCATCGTTGTCTGTTTTAACAGAGCCATTGGAGCCTTTGTATCTAGATAGCTGCCACCAATCTGTTCCTGCTGTTGTATAGAGTAAACCATCTCCTGCTTTAGTAAAGAAACTATTGCCATCAAAGTTATCCTCCATTAGGATAGTTCCTGCCATTGAGGAAGTTCCATATAAAGTACCGTTAGGTCCTGATATCTTTCTAAAGGTTTGGTAGTTAGGAAGTTCTGTTCCAAAGTCATACCAGCCAGAGCTAGGATCGTTTACAGGTATTCCATTTCTATATACAGTTGTATGCTTTACATCTGTGCCGTGCATAGATGCTCCTTGGAATCCACCAACACCGCCGGCTGTGTAGATCTTTGTAGCGTCTAATGCTTCTATTAATGAATTATCGTACTCAGGTTCTGAGTATCCTATTGTGACGTTAGCTCCAACTACTATCACTTCTTCTATGTCTGACGCTAAAAGTTTAACGCTCGTCATTGTTACAAGAAGTATGAGTGCAAAATGCAACACATACTTATACATAAAGTCTTTCATCTTACTCCTGGTGTTAAAGGTTGTTTTTCTTTTCTTGGATTTCTAAACGTCTAGCTTTTGCTAGTTTAGTTAAATCCATTAGAGCTTTACGAGCCCTCGCCGCTGATGCTTTGACATTTTTCAATTCAAAGTTATCAGATTCTGTTGTGTACGTTTCCATTGCGGAAAGTATGTCATCATGTATTGCCATCTTTTTTCTCCTTAGTTTTGTTTTTGTTGGCACGTTTGCTAGCTACGTTACGCAGTTGCAAACGCTTATTAACTTCGGCAGGGTTCATCCATAGATCCTTGCCGTCTATTAAATCTTTTACTTCTTGAGGTTTTAAGAACCCTTTGTAGACTTGGTTAAACAAATGTCTAGCCCACTTATCATCAGCCATAACACCTTGTAATTGTTCACTACCTTTACCCCAATTGCCTGAGCTATAAGTATGGAACATAAAATGACTATGCTCTGAGACTTCTACAACATCAGCACACAAGAATATTAATGTCGCTGCTGACATACACATGCCTTCTACTGAGGCACATATTGTAGCGTTACTGTCTGCCATTGATCTCATCATCTGTATAGCAGTAAATATCTCACCGCCATTAGAGTTAATGTGAATTACAATGCCATCATTTTCTGTGGCTGAACGCATTATCTGGTTCCAATCCTGATACTCTTTAGCGTCACCTATGTTACCTGTTAAGTAAAAGTCATAGACGTTAGCTATTGGTCTTTGATATGCGTTAGTTGGATTCTGTTTTAAGTTGTTTGAATTATTCGATTCGCTCATAATATCTCGTTACCGCCTTTATCTTTTCAATCTGATTATCAATCACTGACGTTCTATTAGGCCAGTGAATGTATTCCTTTTCAGGATTTTTTTGTAAATTGTAAAGTAAAGGGAGGACAAGATCCTCTACATCACGAAGTTTCTTAGAAACATCAGACTCAATTAGTTGTCTGTGTTCGTTGACCATGCCTGAGTTATCTGCATTTAGAATCTTTAACTCTAACTGCTTTAACTTATCCATGACCTCATCATTATTCTGTACTGGAGCTGTCGTAGAGTCGGAAGTATCTTTCGGTACCTCGTCTACTGCTGTAAAGCCAAAATCAAAATCATTTGCCATTCAATTACTCCTTCTTATTATTATTTATAAGTCAGCTATGGTCTTTTGTTGTCTTTGGTATTTCTTAACTTTCTTTTCTAGGCCTTTTAAAGCCCTGTCAAGTTTCATTCTAGATACTCTTTGTGTAAAGTTCATGCCAATCATGTGATCGTATTCGTGTTGTATTACTCTAGCTGTTACACCTTGATAAGTCTCTACCATCTCTTCGCCTTCATCATTCCAATACTTAATTGCAACGTGGGTAGGCCTTTCTACCATTAACCACAAGCCAGGGAAGGATAGACATCCTTCTTTCTCTGAGGTTTTTTCTTCTGAGCATCCTATAATCTCTGGATTAAAGAAAGCTTTCTCAAAAGGTTCTTCCTCGTTACCGTCTCCGATAACAAATACTTTCTTATCTAATCCTACTTGGTTTGCTGATAACCCTACGCCACCTAGCTCTCTCATTTTTTCTAGAAGTTTGCTTACTAGTAGTTCTGCATTTTCCATTTCAAAATTAAAGGGTGTTGGCTCCTTAGCCAACTTCGGGTCTGTAAACGGTATTAGATCTAAAGCGTCGTGTACTGTTGGTTCTGAATCTGTTAGTGTCATTTCTTCCATAATTAATTTCCTACATCTGGTTGTGTATCATTATTTATAATGCCGTCGTATCCCTTGAACCTATAGAAGACTGTGATCTCGTCACCTTTCATTATAGGTCTAATAGCATAAAGAGTTCTATCACCGCCGTCTGTAGTTATAAAACAATTAGGATTATCATTATGATTTATGAAACCTCCTAGTGGCGTTCTTATCCATTCATGTCTGTCTCTACTGTGGACTAGCACATGTGTCTCTCCAAACTTATTCCCTGCTTCAAATTCCATTAAAGCATGTAACCCTAAGCCTTCAATTTTACTTGGGTGTATTGTTAACCCATATGGTAATGGCCTATAAGTCTCCTTCATTTCGTGTAATTCTTTTTTCATATATCCTAGTTGTGTAGTTTCTCAAACTCGGTGTATCCGCCAATGGACTCACCATCTATAAAAATTTGTGGGAATGTTCTAGCATTTGGAACTCTCTCAAAGAGTTCTTCAGCAGTAAAGTCTGCATCTAGCATTTTGTATGTGTACTCTAATCCTTTCTGTTCACATAGTGCCTTAGCTCTATCACAAAAAGTACACCTTGGCTTTCCATATATCTCTATCATTTTCTTTTTCCCAAATATTTTATCGTAATTATCTCTATAAACGCTATCACTTTCTACTCTACGCTTACTACCTTTGCCTCCGTGCCACTTTGTCATTTAGCGATCACGGAAAAATTCTGTCTCTTTTCAAATCTAATAACTGATCTAAACTTATCAAACAATTGGTCACCCTTGTGTGAGATTACAAAGACATTTGTATCATCGCCGATTGTGTTTAACAGTTGCATCACAAACTCTGTACCGTCTACATCTAAACTACTATCAAACACTTCATCTAATAATAGTATGTTAGTACTAGCAGAGTTCTTCATCTTGGCAATAGTCCGCCATGTAAATACTAATGCTAAATCAATCCTTTGTTTCTCACCTTCACTAAAAGATGCATAACTAAATTTGTCTCTGAATCTAGACTTAATTGTTTCCTTAAATGTAGCATCTAATGTAAACTCCACAAAGAAATCCATCGCTGCTAAATACTTGTTTACTAATTTATTTATTATAGGTAAGTATGCTTTTATAATTTTTGTTTTAATTCCGGTATCCTGTAACATAGACTTAGCCACGTCATAGTAATGAGACTGTTCATTAAATTCTGTTCTCTCTTTTGTTTTACCCAATGCGTCCTTAGCTAAATCTTTTAGTTTTGTTTTCTCTTCTGTAATGTTACCTACTTTAGTTTCTGTCTCGTTGAGTTCTAATTGTAGTCTTTGTAGGATTCTTTGTTGGGTAATGACTTCATTGTTCTGTGCCATTATTTGTTCGTCTAACTCTTGTACCTTACCTACCAATATTTCTATTTCGCTATACTGCGTATTCAGATCTCGTAGAGCTGTATCAAGTTCAGAGATCTTTTCTTCATCTCTCTGCGTCATTAAATTTTTATGGTCGTGTTCTATACCTTGCTGGCATGTAGGACATTCTTCGTTGTTGTTAAAGAATGCTAACTCTTTTCTGTGGTTGGCAATTTGACTTTCAAATTTGCTTCTGAATTCTTCCAATCGTCTTTTCTTTTCAGTAACAGGACCAACCTCCTGCTTCTCCTTCCCGTATCTGCTTGTCTCTTCCTGAGCCGTCTCGATCGCATTATCAGTCTCCTTAATGTCGTTTAGGATCTGTGTTACTTTAGATGATTTATCATCCTCCAATGTCTTTATATATTGTTCTTGAAGATTAGCTTTCTGCTTTGCTACAGATATGTCACCTTCAATAATTCTAACCTTATTATCTAAGTCTGTTAGTTTGTTCTTAAGCACTTGGTTCATGCTTGTAAATATGCTTATGTCCAATATGTCCTCAATAATCTCACGTCTAGCACCTAGATGTAATTGCATGAAGGGAGTGAATGAGGCACTCCCTAACATGACTATCTGTGTAAACGACTTGTAATTGAGTTTTAAGATGGACTCCTCCAGGTATTTCTGAAAGTCTCTGATGTTAGCATTCTTATCTAGCTTATCACCGTTAACTTCTATTTCAAATATTTTAGGTATCTCTCCACGTCTAATGAGATAGTTCTTACTACCTATACTAAATTCTATTTCTACTAATAGTTTCTTTTTATTAATAGAGTTAATTAATTGTGGCTTTGCAACATTTCTAAATGGCTTATTAAATAAAGCAAATGTTAAAGCGTCTAACAATGTAGACTTGCCACTACCATTCTGTCCTACGATTAATGTACTAGGAGAATGGTCAAACTTTATTGTTGTCCAAGCATTGCCTGTGGATAAAAAATTCTTCCATCTTATTTCTGTAAAGTTAATCATAAGGTATCTTGTGCTTCAATATATAAGGTTTGCAATAAGTTCTTAATTCGTTGTTTGTCTAAGTCTGTTTCTACTACATCAACATACTCTTTTAAGAGTGTCATTGTGTCTTCTAAATCTATATCCTCACCCAACGCTTCGTCTTCAAACTCTGAGAAGTCTTCTATAATTTTAAGATCAATTAGGTTACAAGTGTATAGCTTGTCTACAAAATGATCAAAGCGTGAGAAGTCTATCTTCTTAGTAACAATTAGCTTAACATTACCACCAACAATACTAGTAAAATCGAAGTTCCCAATATCATTGACTCCCTCGAAATGGGAATCATCGTAATAAATTTTGTGGAAGATTCTATTCGGGTTGTTGATATATTCCAAATCTCTTTTAACTGTGTCGTAAATGGCAAAACCACGTGGGTCGTTGTAGTCAGACCAAGTAATTTCATAAGGGTTTCCCATATATGTAACATTCCCTCTGCTATGGCGATGATGAAAATGGCCACTAACCACAAGGTCAAAAGCACGAAAAGCGTCAGAATCCATACCATGAAGGTTAGGCATTCCAGGCAAAAGAAAGTAACCTGCGAACTCGAAATGTCCGAAGCAAGTCTTTGCATCTGATTCTTTAATTTTGGCCATAGTCCTATCATAATTTTCTCCACATATCCAAGGAAGGAATAGTACCTTCTCTCTGTCTAACATTATTTCCGTTGGCTCTTGGTATAATGTTATGTTATTATATTCTCCTAACAATAAGTCAGGGCTGTTGACATCATTTGTATTTTTAAAATAGGTATCATGATTACCAGGAATCATGTGGATGTCTATACCTAAGTCTTGTGCCTTCTGAAAGAAGTATTTTTTACAAGACTGTAGCGTATTAAAATTAATATACTTTCGTCTATCAAATATGTCTCCTAAGTGGCATATAGTTTTAATATCATGTTCGACTAAGTAAGGAAAGAATGTTTCATCATAAAACTTAGCAAAGTAAGCATCGAATGCTATACTATCTGAACGTGCACCAAAGTGCGTATCTGTTACAAGAGCAACTCGCATAGGTTACCCTTCGTATATCGCGCTGTTAGCTCCGTGTTCCCTAACCTCGCAGCTAACGGCAAAACATCTATCATTAGATTGTTCCCTTACCAAGTTGTCTGCGAAATGAAATGCTTGTTCTGCAAATTTCTCACAACCAACTCCATTCATTACTCTTACTTCTGATAGACCTTTTTGTTCTATCTCTAAGAAGTACGGTAACGATTTGTCATCTTTTGCTACTGCGTGTTTGTGATCAAAAGAATCTTTTAACCATGCTTTAAGTTCCTTTAAGTTACCAAAGTCTACTACCCAGTTCTTTTCATCAAGTGTATGACACCCGAATTTAAAACTAAAAGACAAAGCATATCCGTGTAGTAAACTACAATGACTGCCTACTGCTAGTGGTTGCCTAAACATACATGACAGACCTTCTTCGTGTCCGTATGTTTTAGTTGAATAATATTTAAACTCTCTCATTTCATTAACTCCTGATATAAGTTTGTAGCTGTAAAGTACTGCGTCTCTAAAGCGTCTCGGTTACTAATAATGGCAGCTTGTATTTCTGGTGCTGTAAAGTTGTCCATCAATGTTCTAATCTTTCCTAACAATATACTCTTGTTCTCATTGTAAAGATCTTTGTTCTCTGTGAAGTGGGAAGGATACTTAAATATATCCTCATACATTTCCATATAAGATAATCTATTAGGAACAAGAGGCATACCACCTGCTCTTAGTATCTCATAACAGCTAATGCCTAATGTCTCTTGGTTGTTTGCTGAGAAAACCATTTTAGATTGTTCTAATAGTTTATTGTATTCTGTCTTTGTAAGATTATAATCATTACAATTAATAAATTCGTATTGAGGAAGTTCCTTTTTCAAATCTAAAAATATATCTAATTGTTTCTCAGGTGCATTCCTGTGAGGGAATAATATAATGTCTTCTTTTTGTAATGTAGGAGTTAAATGTGTATTCAAGTACTCCATAGGCCAGCCAGTTCTTACAATTTTACTTCTTAGATACTCTTCATCTTCTGCTGTGAACATAACACTAGCAAACATTCCTATATGGAACTGACTAGCAAAATAGTTCTTATCAAAAGCATCAAACATTGCATACTCTGTATGCCTAACCCACCTCTTATCTCCAATTAATCTACCTAGGAAATCGTGTGCGTCGTAACTGCCTGCGTGCCATAGTCCATGTACTGTAACATCAACACCTAATAACTCTGTCATATATTTTAATTGTAATACGCCAGGGTGCCAAGCATCTGCAAAGACAAAGTGATCTCCATCTTTAACGTCTCCATTCTGGAAATGCTGTGCAATAATTTTAACTTGTTCTGCTTTGTATATGTTTGTGCCACCAAAGTCTAAGAAGGCACCGGGTGTTACTACATTAGCAATGTCTGCTGGTCCTTCTATTACTGTAATGTCTTGGCCTGTTCTGTCTGCTATTTGCTGAGGGAAACAATCTTTCCATTGGGCAGTATATCTTGTTTCAACATATTCTAAATCAACTAAATAAATCATTTTCTATTATACCCCCATTCTCATTATCCTCATATACTTCAACTCTAACAGCTCTGTTAGGATACTTCTCTTCTATATAATTTATAAGAGATTCACCTATCATTTCACAAGACTGGTGGTCTAATTTAATTACACCTTGATCAAAAGTTCTTTCTAGTTCACGCTTAAATTGTATAAACTCTACGTCTCTATCATTATGAGTAACACCTAGTGTTACATAGAAATGGAACATGTGTCTGTGAGGGTGACCTAAAAAACTTACATCGTCCCAATCGCCTGTAGCGTATTTAGGATTTGTATCTGCTCCAGGGAAGAAGTGTACTCCTTCTTTCTGAAAGCTTACTTTTATGAAGCGTTTGCGTTTAGCCATTGAGGTACCTCTCTGTTTGTATATTTAGCAAAGTCAATTTTGTATTTGTTGTAATACCTACGATAAGAGTTGACTACACTCTTACCTTTTACATCGTCTGGCATTGCCAACGGTAATCCTTTTACATCTGCCTCACTAGCAAATGGAATATTTTTAGGTGCGTACTTCAAAAGATGTTCTAATTTTTCTTGTGTTAAGTGAGTACGCCCATACCTGTGAGTATATTCTTTAGATAGTTTATACCATAGATCATATAGATAATTATAATTGGCAGAGCTACTTCTAACCCAGATACCATCTGGGTGGTTAACATGGCTTGCCTTATATAATGTAGATTCCATATTGTTATTACTATGTCTCCATCGCTTGATAGCTCTACCGTTTTTTGTTTTGTCTCCATATAAATCTCCGTCTAATACTCTATGTGCTGTAGACATTAGTTGTGCGTATTCAATTACCATTTTAACAACATGCTTATCACAATGTTGTTCTGCACATAACAATGGGTTCTCATTTAATAAAAAAATGTTCATACAAATAAATCCTCTAAACTACTAGGTGCCTCCGTACCAACAGCCATGCTCTTCATACTGCCACCTAAATACTGGTTGTTTTCCCAGGCATCGTATTCTTCACGATTAGTTACATTATAGAGGTTCCTGAACTGTCCGTCAAGTTTCATCTTACCCGTAAACTTCAATAAGGTTTCCTTGTCATTCATCATAGTTTCTAGATGAGCCATGAAGTTTCTAATGGACATAAGGATAAATGCTGTTCTAACATAGATCCACTTGTTTAGATTGCCGTATTTCTCTTTAGCCTTCAGACTAGGTGTGTTCATTATAGTATGAAATTCGTCTAGATCTACGCCTAATTGTACTGTTTCCTGCACGTTATCGTACATTTCACGATACAAATTGGACATTTTTCTACTGAACTTAGTTGTGCCTTGTCCCATGTAGTATAAACCTGTCTCAACCGCCCTGCTGTGTGTAGTAGAGTCATAAGAGATGTCTACGTTGTCGTATAAACCGTTCTGACAAAAGACTAGATAAGGAATGATACGTCTAATACTTCCTACACCTAGAATATGTAAGTTCATTCTTTCTTGTGGCCATACTTTAGCAATCTCACTAGCAATAAATGCTCGTTTAACATCTTCAAGTGGTCCTGTGCCTAGAGCTGCTGCTCCCATTGCCACGCCACCAATCCTGCTATGCCATTCTTTAGGAACTTCTTCCATTAGACATTCATACCATCTAAGGTATGTATCAATACAGTTACCCTGTAAGATAATAAAAGGTTTACATGTACTATTGTTCTTTTCAAATATTTCTAATTGTCTTTTAACATTTTGTCCTGTCTTACGAGCCAGTGCTTCATAGTTCTCTTCGTCAAAGAACCTAGCCTTTGTATCGTTCCTATCTGACTTACCGCTTGTAAGTATAACTGGTATCTCATCAAAGCACATGCCAACGTCTGCCCACTTGGCTTGGTTCTCATATACTTTATCTTTTAATTCATCTGTAATAGTCATACCCTGTGTAACAATCTGCAAACCACCTGAGTCTGCGTGTATCTCATTTACTTTCTTTTTATATACTGAGAATCTATCACCAAAGCTGGACTCTGTATGTGCGTTGTAAAGCATAGAAAACTTATGACTATGTACATCAGTTACTAATTTCTCTATTAGCATATTAATAATGCCAGAATTAGTTTCGTCTTTAGCTATACTAGGATTACTAAACCTCATATAACTAGTGCCTGAAACTACATAATCTAATTTTCTATTCTCTATCATGATTTTAATATCTCAATTAATACTTTCGCCTCTGCCGTAGCATCATCTAACGCATTGTGATTGTTTGCCTTAGGTAATCTTTTATCTAAGACATTCATTAATGTTCTCAAACAAGCAATGTCCCAGAACTTCCAAGGGATTTCCATTTCCATAGCTCGTAAAGCACTCTCTAAAATTACTATATCAAAGTTGGCACCGTAACCCCATATAGGAATAGACTTGGTGCCGTACCACAGTACAAATTTATCTAGTGCTTCTTGTAATGGAGCAGGGTTTACTTGCCAAGCTTCTTGTGCTTCTTTACTTTGTTCACCCCACCATTTAATTGTGTCAGGATCTATATCTAGGCCTGCCTCTTTGCAAGTTCTACCGTCTACATTAATATAAAAGGTATCTGTAATTTCCATATCTTCTATAAGTACTGCACCAATAGATACGATACACGCATTAGGTTTAATGCTTAATGTTTCTAAGTCGACGACTATTTGTTTAGATGTGTCCATTGCCTATTTCCTGTAATTTAATATTGTCCATAAATTCTTGTTTCAGATTTATGTTAGTTTTCAACTCACCCTTAACAACCGTTGTCTGTGTAGAACTATTACTTGCCATTATGCCTCTGTTCTCACAACAACCATGTCTTGCTTTAATGTAAACTGCTACACCCTTACTCTTTGTAAGTTTTTGTATTCTTGTGGCTATCATTTCTGTTAGCTCTTCTTGTAGATGCCCACGATTAGATAAATGCTGTGCAACTCTTGTGTACTTAGACAAGCCTATTACTTCGTCACCTGGGAGGCAACCTATGTAACATACACCACTCACTGGTTGGTGGTGGTGAGAGCACATACTTTTAATGTCTGCTCGTACTACAATTAATTGATCGTACTGTCCGTCATTAGGGAAAGATGTTATCCTAGGATCAGGTAAATATCTACCACCCATAATTTCGTTAACATACATCTTTGCCAAACGATGTGCTGTGCCCATACTATTAGGGTCGTTCTTTGTATCAATAATAAGACTTTGTAATACTTGTTCAAAGGCTACTTCTAGTTCTTCAATTAGTTCTGCAGTCTCTCCTGGCTGTATGTACTTAGAAATATTATCTGAGGCATAAAATTTCTTGCCATCTATTTCTAGTCTCTGTTTTATTTTATCACTTATTCTCATTTTATTCTGTCTCCCATGGAAAAACTAACCATTGTGTGTTATTATATAACCGTTCGCCTTCAAAGTCAAGATGCAAGTTACCCTTTTTGGAGTAACAAACAGCCCATTGACTATCTGGTACGACACCCCTTATTTGTTGTACTGTTAATCCGCTATCACAAATATCATCTACAAATAGGATATCGTCTTGATCCTCATATTTGCTAGATAATAGCTGTAGTGTATCTTTAAAGTTGCCGTCTCTTGTTTGCCATTGTAATGGTTCAAAAGGCACGTTTAATCTTTGGGATAACATTACTCCAGGTATTAAGCCACCTCGACTTATGCCTATAATTTTTTGTAGTGGTTTAGACTCTCTTGACATTTCAATACTAATTGTTAATTGATCTACAATCCTTTCTATGTCGTCCCACCCTATATAAAGTTTATCTAAACTTGCTGTGTTCATAGTTTCACCGCCAATAAAAATAGTATTAACAGTTGGATAAAGATAACAAGCATCATCTCTACTGCTAGTATTGTATGATACCATATCCATCTAGTTTTATAAGCATTATCAATACTTAAATCATCTGGATCAGGTTCTTTCCAAGTGTCTACATCTTTGCTAGGTGTCTGTCCCCATAATGTTTCTTTTATATTATTCCAACCGTATTTCATATTATGTTCCCCATGCGTTTCCAAAAAGGTCTATGTGTAATCTAGGACTAAATTTATATCCTGTCTGCATACACGCCTCTGCTACGCCTTTAGCTGTTAGAGTTTGTTGTTCTAATGTTGCGCCTTCTGGCATACAATATACAGCATCTATCTGTACACCGCTTTTCTGGTAGGTAAGATAAAATTTATCCACCTCTCCAAAGTCATCTATATCTCTAACAACGAATTTATTATAAAGATAACTATTGTAAACTTGGTTCATTGTAACAAGAGCATCGGGTATCAATGCCTCTTCGTTTTTCTCACCACTAAGACTTAGTTTAGGAGATGTACTCCATGTTACATGTATTCTCTGATGATTAGCATTGAAGAAGTTTACTAGTTCTGGCTTCACTGATTGTGTGCCATTAGTTTCAAAGGTAACATTTTGTAATCCATTAAACATTAGCATTTCTATTAACTCAGGCCATACCTTTTGCCAACCTAGTAACGGTTCGCCACCTGTAATCACTAAATGTATATCTTCTTTCTCATCAAACTTGCCATTAGGAAGTAAACTTATTATGTGTTCGTATACTTCTTCTACAGACTTTGTCATTTGTAAATGTTTATATTTCATAGCCCAACTAGCAGAACTATCACACCCAACAGGTGTCACTGGAAGTTCTGAAATGTCTTTGTATGCCTCGGGGTGGTTTTTATCGCCTTTAGGATCTAACATATAAGGCATCTGATCTGTTGCTATGTAGTTGCCTTTAGGTTGTCCAAAACCAGCGCATTCAAAGTTACAGCCAAATGTTCTAAGGAATACACTAGGTACTCCTACGAATCTACCCTCACCTTGTATGCTATAAAATGCTTCGCTGTATCTAAGTTTCATAATATGGTATTATATATAAGTCCGAACCAGTAATCAACCTTTATTTACTACTTTTGGTTGACCGTTAACGACTCTATACTTCCTTCTTCTGCTTCTGTTTTAAGTAATGCTTCCGCTGCCTCAGCTGCTTCCCTAGCTTTAATTTTTTCATCTAGGTATTTAGGTCTACGTTTTGGCATCTTCTTGCCTTCGTTTTCCTTATCAGATCTGGCATTGTCTGCTTCAGATTGTTCAATGATATTTCTCATGTAACTTAGATACTCGTTTGTATGAGTCTCGCCATCACTTTGTTCTAGTATTTGTTCTATATCTAGACTCTTAATATATTTAAACTTAGTTTCCATCTGACGTTTCTCTTTTTGGATTCGTCTAATGAAAGCGTAGTATGTGATTTGTGTAAAGTATGCAAAAGGATTAGATGATTTTTCTGGATTAAAATTATCCATATATGTTAGACAGTTTTCAATACCGTCTAGTATCATCTCATCTCTAAATGTATAATTTACAAAATTAGATTTATATGCTAGGTGATTTGCTATTTTAACAAAGCATTCTCCTATATAATTTGTTACTCTGGGTTTGGGTTCTCCAGATTCTTCTGCTTCAATTCTTTCTTCCCGGTAAGCGCTAATCTTAACAAGGAACTCCTTGTTGTCAATGTAGTGTGCTGAATTTGGGTCTCTTCTCTTCGCCATAATATACTCCTTAATGTATTTGTTTTTTAATCACTGCCTCTGCTAATTCAGTTAGCGTTTCAATGTCTAAATCTTGTTGTGTCTCTTCATCCATACTGTCTAATGAAAAGTCTTCTCTGTCTGCTCTATATAAGTCGCCTTCCCAGCGCCTATCTTCTTTGTATATAGCCTCTACCATTCTTTCGTAGCCTGCTACAAAGTTCTCGTCTAATAATCCTATTGTTATTATATTTAATCTCTCCACTATGAATACTGATTCTTGTGCTATTGCTATCCAAGGCCTGAGACTTACTTGCTCTCCCATAAAACCTTCATTAGGACGAATAGTAGATACTAATTCTATTGGGTGTTCTATTTCTACAGAGTCGTCTCCATAGTATAGTTTACCTACGACTGTAGAGCCGTCCATTAATTTAATTATACTTACTTCTGGTTGTTCAGACATCTATTTTAACAAGTTTATAATCGAAACCTTCTTCGTTATAAATCTTGATCCTCTCTATTAAATGGTTCATGGTGTAATTCTTTTTAGACTTCCACGTTAAATCATCACCAATATCAAAAAGATTACAAGTAACTTTATCGTCTCCTTTTCTTAAACCTCTCCCTATACTTTGTAAGTTTCTTATTCTACTCTTACTAGGAGATGCGAAAACAATATTATGTAGGTTCCTTATATTTATACCAGTGGAAAACGTGCCGTATGAGGCAACAATAATAGCGTCATGTTCTTTTTCAGTTAACGCTCTAATGTCTTCTCTTGTTTCTGTATCTGTGCCTCCAAATACAAAGAATACTTTCCTTCCTTTACATGCTTCCTTAAGCAGCTGAAATAATATCTTACCTTGTTTCTCTACGAACTGAAATAACACTAGAGTATTGCCGTCTTGTGCCATAGTAAGATTCTTAATTAAATTGTTACGCTTAGGGTTAGTTACTATCCAATCTATTTCTTCTTGGTATGTCATACCCTTGTTAGCTTTCCTTACTTCGTCTGTATAGTTAAGCATACAGCATACAATTTTTAAGTTTGCTAATTGTTTATCGTCCATTAGCTTTTTAGTAGTTGTAACCTTGTGTACTTGTCCGAAGGTTCCTTCTAGTACTAGTCTGTGTGTCTTAGTGCCATCTAGAGTACCCGTAGTACCTATTCTAAAAGGTGTGTTAACACACTTGTTCATAAGAGTTGTAAGCGATTTAGCTTTAAATAGATGTGCTTCGTCTCCGTAGAACACATCAAACTCTGCGAACCAACTCTTAGGATACTTGTATATAGACTGCCATGTACTAATAGTTATTGACGCTTCGTTGTGTTTTTCTTTACCACCATATATTTTGTGGCAGTTCTCTTGTACCTTCCAGCCATTAGCTGATGAATAGTCTGCAAAGTCTCCGTACATTTGTTCTACCAATGATGTAGTAGGTACAATTATTAACTGCTTCCTACCTTTCAGTTGGTGATAGCGTATAAGAGAATAAATAATGAGAGACTTGCCACTAGCGGTGGGTGAGAGAAGAAGTGTCCTACCTTCTTTAATAGAATGCTTAACTGCATCTTGCTGATAATCTCTAATTTGTATATCTTTACCATTGGATTGTAACCTCAGTTCTTCTGTAAATCGTTTAACGTCTATTTCCTCACCAACACTAGGTACGTCTACTTCTAATTCATACTCTAACGTCTGAGCAAACTCTTCTAGGTAAGGAAGTAAACCAACATATAATTCTTTGGTGTACATACTGTACAGTCTAGCCTTACCGTCCCACATTTTGTTTCTATATAGTGGCATAAACTTAGCACCTGGTACATCGAATGTAAAGAAATCACATATCTCTTGATCCGTGCTTAAGTCTGTATCTATTCTAAGATAAACTTCGTCCTTTTTAGTTATCCTTATCAACTTTTTTTGCTCCTAGATACCGGCCAAATATTTTCCACTATAAGAGACCATTGCTAAACTTAGTCCATTCAATAGCGTTTTTTATATCAAAAGATCTACTATTAATCGACTTCATAACACTCTCACATAGGGTAAAACAGGTGTTTACATACTCCAATTTGTCGGTTAATCTGATGATGTCATCGTCTGTGTCTAAGAACTCGTTCATCTGATTGTTAAGAGGTGCATTGCCTAAGTACTGTTCCCAGCCTAAATCGTTTAATTCTTTTTGGTCCAGTTCTCCACGGTAAAACTTCCATTTCAACCGTCTCATCTTCTGCATATCACTCTGTGCCTTTCTACATTGTAATCTATATGTAGTTAACAGGTTGAGGTACTTGGAATGGAGTTCTGGAATTCGGGTGGACTCTTGACCCAGGTTAAGTTCATCAACCTTACAGTCTATCTGCCACATGTTTTGTAGTTCTTCTAGAGTTATCATAATATATGTATTATACGACCTTAACTAGTAATAGTCAAGATGTAATTGTACCTTTTGGTTAAACTGTTGTGTTAATGATGTAGTCTTTGTACCGAAACATTGCTACACCAACCATGTAGTCTGTTTGGCCTGAGGATATTTCAAAATCCAACCCTTGTAAACTAACCGGGAAGGCATCTCTAAATTTAAATTCTGTTTGAACATTGTTGTTCGAGTCTAATAGAAACAATGATGCGTCTGAAAATTGTCCTAGTGATGCTTGTTTTGTTTGATCTATATCAGGGAATCTGTAGTCCTGAGTTTTGCCATAAGCTGCGTATTGTTTATGATTTTCTGGGAAGCCTAAACCAACCATCCAATCATATAGTTCTTGGTAGTTTTTCATATCCTCTTGTATGAGGAACCTTATCATTAGCGTACCAAACTCTAATTTGTCGCCTGGGTGTTGTATGTCTACTAAAGGTGTTGGTTGTACTGCTGGTGGCAAGTTAAGTTCTGGTATGTTAGCTGCTTGGCAGAAATAACTTACATTAGGTATGTTATGTATCTGAAACTTAAACGCATTAGGGCGTAAGTAATCTAGTTCATTGGGGTTGTTGTTACTCCAACCTGCATCTGTAACTGTTGTTATATTAGTTGTTGTCATGCCTTGTCCTTTTTAAAATCCTACTGATACACCACAACCACATGAGGATTGCTCTTGTGGATTGATGAATTCAAACCCTTCGTTAAGTCCTTCGACTTTCCAGGATATAACTGTGCCATCTAAGTACATCTCAGACAATGGGCATAGCCATAGTGTAAACTTTCCGAAATCAATTGGTATATCTTCAGCTTCGCCGTTGTCTGCATAGTTAAACTCATATGAGAAACCTGCACACCCTCCGCCTAGTAAAGAAAACCTTACACCCTTAGCGCCTTTCTTCTCGACCTTATTAATTACTTCTTGTAAAGCCGTATCTGTAAAATCTATCCCCGTAGGTCTAGAAGTGGCGATCATTTGTGGGTTATATTGTTCCGCTTGACTCAATGTCCTGGTCTCCGTTTTGTTTTTCTGGGATCACATAATTAAGACCGCCGTCATCAATGTCAGGGCCTCCGTTATGTTGTCTTCGTGCTTTCTTTTCGTCCCAATGTGTTAATGCTTTTTTAATACTATCTTCTGCTAATACAGAACAATGTAATTTAATAGGCGGTAACTCTAGTGCGTCTGCTATGTCTTTATCTTTAATAAGCAGAGCTTCCGCCATTGTTAATCCCTTTAACATTTCAACAAACATTGTAGAACTAGCAATAGCTGAACCACAACCGTAAGTTTTGAATTTAACATCTTCTATAATGTCTGTATCGGGATTTACCTTTAGATCTAGTTTCATAACGTCACCACATGCTGGTGCTCCAGCCATACCTGTAGCTACATTTGGGTCTTTAGGATCGAACCTACCTACGCCATGTGCTTTTGGGTTATCTAAAACATCTTGAAATCTCTTTACTACTTTATCTGAATATGCCATATATTGTGCCTCTGTATTGTTATTTATAATACTTTCTTGTTAACCATAAGTCAAATAGGACAATACCAGAACTTATAAATAGTTGTGTACCATTAAGGTACGTCATTACACACACACAGGAGAATAAGATGACAAATAAATCAGGGTTCGAGATCCGAGCCGAATTGCTTAGTCAAGCACAAAGTATAGTAGAACAAAACCGTAATATGTCTGTAGACAGATATCATAATGATGTTCAAAGAGCACAGGATGCAAAGGATATTCCTTATCCTGAGTTCCCTATACTAAAACCATTGACAGCCGAAGAGGTTATTAATGTAGCTGCTAAACTCAACGAGTTTGTAACAGCACAATAGGCAAAGAGGGCTACGAAAGTAGCCCTTTTTTATATCTAATCCTTTGGTAAGTCGGGTATGTCTTCACGATAATCTGTGTAGTAATCCCAACATAACTTCCTACTTTCAAACTCTTCACTCTGTACTGCTGCCTTACAATAGGCATTAATTTCTACATTCCCTGGTTCAAATATAAACAGGGTCAAAAGAAAAGCTGTTACTAATACTATATCCATTATACTTCCTTATTTGTTCGAGTCAAAAAAACGGGCTACTCGAAAGTAGCCCATTTAATTCTATTCCTAGAAACCTAAATTACATTAAGTTTGTGACTTTAACACTTCTGTAATACTGGTTACGGTCAGCTGTGAATGTATCACCGTCTGTTGTACCGTCACTCTGCATTACGAATGGGTTAGCTATCATTCCGTATCGAGTTTTAAATCCGATTTTTGGTTGGAATGTAGCAGGGTCAATTGCTCTTACCATCTGTAATGGAACGTAAGGGCAGTAGAAAA
>Ga0308011_10000027_pt1 | contig 73782 bp, 81 predicted proteins | sample Neamet177_FD_203144 | JGI IMG/M metagenome (GOLD analysis project Ga0308011, IMG submission 203144) | Marine microbial communities from water near the shore, Antarctic Ocean - #177 | ecosystem: Environmental > Aquatic > Marine > Unclassified | place: Southern Ocean | collected 2014-07-25 | reverse complement strand
TATTGAATTTGCCAAAACGACTTCCACCTAAGTTGAATGTCATGTTGACTAGAACGTGTTGAATGTTTTCAGGAAGACTGTAAAAGTCCTCTCCGCCTTTTGATTCGAATACATGGATTGCTTCATCGACATGTTTGTCGAAATCTGCCTCGTAATAACGGTCAACAGTATCTTGACTGACTGGAGTTCCTGCTGGTTCTCCAAACTCTGAATCATCTTCTCTAATAAGATGCCCAACACCTAGTGTTAGATACCCTAGAGAATCTTCATAGACTTCTAGTACTTCACCTTCGTGACGTTTGATTTGTTCTTTTAAAACATCTTTATTCATGATTTATTCCTTAATTAACTGTCTTCTGTAGCGCCAGTGAAATCTGGATCCTTCAGTTCGTCAAATGTAAAGCCTTCGCTTACTTTTGATGATTGAAATGTATCCTTATCACCTTCTTCACAATTAAAGTAATAAACTACTTTAACTTCCGGGTCGCCTTCCATTTTATGAAACTTTAGATTTATTCTTGCCATCTTTTTTATCCTCTTCTCTTTTGATTTGTTCTTGGATTAATTCTACTAGAATGTCACCCATGAGTGTGTTTAATTCACTATTATTTAGTAATTCCTGAATGTTATCCTCCGTGCCTTCTACATCTTCCGGCACTCTTCTTATGGTTCGTTTGAAGTTCATTTGAGGTTTGCCGTTTTCAAATTGAACATCACCAAACTGAAACACTAAACCCTTCCACTCACCAGACAACAGTTCTATGCCAGCATCGGCTTCATGAGGGTTCTCTACAACTTGATAAACTTCTTTAAAAAGCATTGTCCATTCTCCTTGCGAATTCTTTGTAATAACCTTCTTCTGTTAGATGTACTTCTGCATAGTTATTTCTATACTCTTCTAGCTTCGCTTCTCTAAATGAGTCGTCTCTTAACTCTAAAGACTTCTCTAAGAACTCTTCAAAAGTATAACATCTCTGCCACTTATTTATTCTGTATGTATTGTTACAATCGTAATTTCTCCATACTAGTGGTACGATACCAATTGCAAGTGCCTCTACATATCTAGATGTTGTTGCAGTTTCATCTAACCAGTTGAAACATAATGTTTCTCTACAACCCTCTAAGAGAGGATAAAGAACTTTCCAATCTTTAATCCATTTAGACTTTCTCTCTACACCAGATGGCATACCACCAATAAGTTGGCATGAAAGGTCACTACGATAAATTTGGCGAATTGTCTTCTCTCTATCGTGGCCATGTTTCATACGACCCCAATATCCAAAGTCGTGAGTCTTAGATGACCCAACCATTTCTGCCAATGGGTTTTTTAAAGTATTTATAAAGTGATACTTCATGCCATGAATGTTACCACTGAAATCTATCTCATCGATTTTAGTGAATGATTTTAAATTGATACCCTTGAATACTTCGTTGACATATAACTCTGTTGTATCTGCCCTATCACTACAGAACATGATAACATGTTTACCCTCGAAGTGAGGTACAATCTTTGCCATATGTTCGTTTGATGTTGCAAGGTCTTTAGGGTTCATCTGTAATTCGCCATGATATCTAAACTCTGAGTCACTTGGTATAACAATGCAATCTGCCCATTCAATAGTCTCTGGCGTTCTCTTAGGTCTTTTGTTTTCAAATGATACATTGTAAGTATCATAGTTATGTTCTGGATGGTCTCTCATCCATTTTATGTAATTCTCAAAGAAACTATCTAGTACAGTTTCTAATGGACCTAAGTACTTTACATTCGAACGAAGTCTTGCTATTGTTATATTCATGATTGTGTAACCCTTTCTCTTAAACCACTCGAACTAAATGAGTGTTTTCTATTTGTATAAAAAATCTTTATAGGCAAGTAATCACCTGTAAAAGATTTATCCTTATAATCCTCACCTATGAATCTAACATCTATTGGTGTTGATTCTAGTAAGTCAATTAAACTTTGTTCAGTGTCGTATGGTACAACTTCGTCTACATCTCTTAAGGCAGAAACTTGAACGAATCTCTCGTATACAGATTGCACTGGTTGATTTTTTTCTTGTCTATCGATACTTGGGTCAGTCTGAAGTCCGACAATTAAATGGTCACAATTCTGTCTTGCCTGTTTTAACATGACTACATGACCTGCATGTAATAAGTCCCAAGCGCCACATGTAAACCCTATCTTAGTGTCCACTTCTTTCTATCTGCCTCTGTTGTTTTGCTTTAACTTCTTTTAAGTCTTCACTTATCAGATAAACAACCATTAGTAGTTTGTCTATTCTTTCTATTAGTTCGAAATGGTTATCAGTAGTCTCTTGTTCTCTTATGTTCTTCATCTTATAATATCTATGTCTGCATTCTTTGACCAAACTTCTAGTTCAGTTCTTAATCTACCATCTCTCTGGAGATTTTCATATCTTTTAGTTGCCATCTTTTTCCACCATGTATAAACATTGTCTAATTCAAATCTGTCAAAGTTTACATTCTTCACTAAGGTATCTGTCTCTGAGTTCATATACTCTTTTACATTTGTGTAACCATATGTACCTAAGTATTGTCTCTTTCTTTCTGTAAGATTCTTTGCATCTATAAAACATTGTTTGAATGGTCTTAGCATTCCACTATCATTTTTTGCGAGTGAGTTTCTTATAATAGATATCATCTTACCTTGAGTCTTCAACTTTCTGCTTGATGCCTCTGGTTCAACTAGAGGTACGCCATTGTTTTTGTTCTCGAACCAGTCTTTAAGATGGTGATACTTGTCATCATTGATACTAGGTACAAAATCTGAATCAGTTAGACCAATGAATTTTAGATAAGGTTTCATGCCGTCATACATTGATGATGATTTACTTGAACCATATAACGATGTAGTTTCAAACATACAATAGTTTGTATTGTACTTCTTGTTCAATTCTCTTCTGGCGTAATGCGAAGTGCAAATAGCGGCAAGAAGTTTACCACCTAGATAATTGAAACCAAATGGTTGAGTTGGTATGATATTGAAACCCATGATTGTAGAATCATTGAATCTCTTCATCGTATCTTTGTCCATTGTATTTAGAGGTTTGCCTAAGAACTCGTTACGAGGTTTACTGTTAATAGTAGGACTGCCGAATCTAATGAATCCAACAATCTTGTTTGTATTCTTTTCGTAAACTACCCACTTTAAAGTTTTGCCTGGTATAGATTTCTGTATCATTTGAGATGCAACTATGTCAATGTAATCATCATAGATTGGCATTTCTCTACACACGAACTCCATATCATTTGGGTGCATAGTAAAGTCTTGAAACATGTCATCTTCTGGACCCATGCCAAATAAGGACGCAGGTCTCTCTGCCATTTTCTCAAGTTTCACCTTGCGTAAATAGTCATCGATTCTGTCGAAATTAGAATAGTAGTCAATAAAAATTTGACCTACATATTCAGCATCTTGTTTTGAAAGTATTAACATAATAAAAAACCCAAGTCCATTATACGATGAACTTGGGTTCCTGTCTAGTGAGTTTTTGTATTATGCTACGAAGTCATCATCAGGTGACCAAGAGCAACCAGTTAGTCCGCCTGCCTTAAGTGCCTGAAGAGTTCTTAACACTTCGTCTGCATTTCTACCTGTATCTAATGCGTTCACTGATACATGTTGAATCATACGGTCTTTATCAATAATGAATGTTGCCCTATAGCAAACACCTTCCATATGATTGACAATCCCGAGTTCTTCTGAAAGATACAACCCACAATCTGCGGCCAATGAATGTCTGATATTACCTATCAACTCATTGTCGTTTTTCCATGCAAGTTTACAAAACTCATTGTCACCACTAATACCAATGACATTGGCTTCGTCTACTAAAATATCCATTGCAGAAATTTCTGTAGGACAAATAAATGTAAAGTCTTTAGGATAGAAATAGATTACTGACCAATCATGTTTATGTGGCGTGTAACTACCTTCTACTGAGACTGATACAAGTTCATTACTAGGATTAACTCCTTGTAATTCAAAGGGTGGGAATTCGTCCCCGACTGTTAGCATTCCGTTATTATAAGGGTATGACATATTGTTCTCCGTTTAAAAATTGGAGCGGAGAGAAAGATTTGCACTCTCGTCTGTCTAATGGTATTAGACCGTTTTTCTAGTAAACTATCTCCGCACTCATTTATTATACTAAATCAGTGCCCAATTTGCAAGGGGGTTTTCGAAATTATTTAATCTTAATTTCTAGAGGTTTCTCTTCTTCTGGAATCTCTCTTTGAACTGAGATTATAAGAATGCCGTTTACAACTTCTCCAGTCTTCACTTTAAAGTAGTCGCCAAGAGTCCAACTTTTCATGAAGTTTGCCTCTGAGATTCCTTTATGTGTGAATGACGGAAAGTCATTACCTTCAACTATGTTCTTTCTCTCGTATCTGGTTTCTTTCTTCCCTTCTACTTTGAGAATGGAATCTTTAAACTCAATAGAGAGTTCACTCTTATCGAAACCTGCAACTGCAAGTTCAATGAGAAATTCGTCTTTTGAAGACTTAATCACATTGTAAGGTGGATAGTTGGATTGTGGATTATTTGAGATTCTCTCGATATCATCGAAGAGTCTTTCAAATCCGATTGAAAATGGTCTGAATTGACCAATATTGCTGGTGTTTATGCTTGTCATAGTTTTCTCCTTTATTAAGCAAGTTATAGTCCTAACCCCAATTGGGCATTAGGCGTGAAAGTGTTTCTTATGTTGTACAATGTACAGTTAATGAAACACTTCTACACTTTTATTTATACAGATGTTACCAGTTTTATTACTTATGTTCTAAAAGAATATTCAGTAATGTGCCTGACTTCATCATGCTGTCGAATTTATCTGCGAAGGTTGTTAGATACTCGGCAGATAATGATGCGTAATATTGCATTGTTATCTCCTGTTATGTTGCGTAACTATCCGTGAACTTGGTCTTCGATGTTGCCATCTACTCACTCTTTTGTCACATAATTGTCACACAATTATTTAGTGTTTTTTAAACCTCTGCGGTTTTCGGTCCGAATTCAATTATCATCTTCTCTTTATTTCTTCTAACAATTTCATTCTTAACTTTCTGACGAAGTTTAGGTATGACTGGTTTGTTATAAGCTTTGATGAGTTCATCAACTGATAAGTTTTTGATGTAATTTGTTCTTGTGGTTACCTTTCCAGTATTTCTGTCTTTAGTAACTATTGTTGGTCCGAATTTGATTGGCATGATTTACTCCTGTTGTAACAATTATACAACATCACTCATGTTATGTATAGGTGGTTTTATCTTAAAGGACAAGTTGCCTTATTAGCGAGTTGTTGATTCGTTATAACAACTGCACCAGTGAATATGGTCAATGCGTTAATCTCTTCTATTTTCCAATAGTCTTGACGGAAGATTGTAAACATTAAGAGTGCCTTATGTAATATGAGATGGTCTCTATGTGGAACAGGTGGTAAAAATGGATTTGATTCTTGAATGCAACTGTACTTTAGACCTTCTACAGTAGAATGTATATCTAGTGCTTGAACGAAGTAAAACCAAAACCAGTCCTTTTTATCAGTATCAGATTGGAGTGTATATTGTGACGAGTTCTTCTTTTCCCTTAACTTTAATTCTATCAACTTTAGTGAATGCTCTGTCTGGACATTGGCTATAAGTTCTTTCTGATAACAACAAGTCCACCCCATCATAATTTCTTGTTTGGCCTTCGAGTCTAGCGCCAAGGTTGACGGCATCGCCAATGACGGAATAGTCAAATCGTAATTCTGAGCCCATGTTTCCGACAATACATTCGCCTGTACTAATCCCGATACCGATATTAATAGGAGGCAGATTAAGTGGTTTAAGTTCTTCATTTAGTTCCTTGGTTGCATTTAATACTTCTAACGCTGATTTTACTGCCATATCGGCATGATTAGGACACTCTAACGGAGCATTCCAGAAACTCATGATGCAGTCGCCCATATACTTATCTATGGTACCACTATTATTTAGAATTATCTTAGTTTGCATGTCCAGAAACTTGTTGATGAGTTCGACTAGACCTTCAGGATTGTCTTGTTGCATGTAGTGTTCGCTTATGGGAGTGAATCCGATTATGTCCATAAACATGAAGGTCATCTCTTTTCTATCTCCGCCTAATCTTAGTTTAGAGGGGTCTTTTTGTAGTTCCTCAATCATGTCAGGAGATAAATACTTTTGGAACTGCTTCTTTATTTGTTGCTTTTCTTGGAAAGTTACATAGTATTTGTTGAAGGACGCATGACCAAAAACCACAACGGAGCTTAACGATGACCAGAAAATATCGAAAAGAACGAGATTGTAAGACCACATATAATAACTCCCACCCACCTGAAGTACTACGAAACCTACTGAAACTATCGCCGAATAGGCTGTGGGAAGTCTGTAGACCGATACCAGTATTCCTAGAAGGACTATCAGAAGAAGAACGGTTTCTACGAATTCAAGATAGTCGGATACATGTATTTGAACTCCTGACGAAACGGTTTGGATTAGGTGTGCTTGAACTTCGTGGGGATACATTACACCCATTGGGGTTGAAACTGGAATAGATAACCCCTCAGCGGTTAATCCATAGACTAGAATCTTATTCTCTAAATTAGATTCTCTTAAGTCTGCGAATGAGATAGACTCGAATTCGTTCCAATACGATATCATCAAGTCAGCGCTTGATGTGGTCTCTATTGGTTTATCTCTGCCCATTTTAACCCACTCGATACCTGCATCAGCAGTTACCCTAGTTTGATAATTGGGTTGGTCATAGTATGCTCTGAGAACTTCGAATCCTAAACTTGGATATAATTGACCATTCGCCTGGATTATCAGCGGAACCGCTCTGTTTGTTCCGTCAAAATTAGGTGTATTCGCCACAGGTGGTGTGGCAACAGTGACCCCCATACCCCATGTACTGTTTTGTAGTTTTGGAATTGGCGATACTAAACCTGGAAAGTTCCACACATGGTCTTGTATATCACCATCACCAAATACTGAGGTGTTTACGAATGGTGCATTACCAGATTCTTTTTGTATTGTGGGTGCTGAGGATAATATCGTTAGTCTGTTTTCTAATGCCTCTGCAAAGACATCATCTCCGCCTAGTCTATCTGGTTCTGCAAATAGTATATTGAATACATGAGTGTTTGAGAAATGAGTTTCCCATAATGTGTCTGCGTATATATCTCTAGGGAAAGGATACTGACCATACTTCTCTATTGCCTTCTCATCGATGTTGACCAGTAGAATGTTGTCCACTATCACTTTTTCTTTTTGTTGGTGTAGAACATCGAAGTAGGACCATCTAATATTGTCTATTAGATAAGGCGACCATATCTTTATGCCCACTAGGGCGATGATGGTTATTAAAACTGTTTTCCAATTATACATAGATGTCTACCAGATTACCCTTTTTCCACTCGACTAATCTGTATTTTCTAAACTTGTTCAACTGTTGGCCACGCAAAGAAAAATATGTAAAGACATATTAATAGTAGAGATGTGGCGAGGATAACATTCCAGGCTTGAGACCATTGTTGTTGTTTCTTCTTTTTACGATACTCGTTGACTTCTTTTATAACTCGTTCATTCATTCTAATTGCCTTGTGTTATGTTTACTGCACACCCACCAACTGTATAACAACTTTGAGTTAGTGTGTAGTTTTGTGTACTATTACCTGTTTGAGTTACATTTAGGTTAGTTGATTGTGTTCCTGTTAGGGTTATGTTTGCGTTATGAGCGCCTTGTCCATCTTGTACTATAGAACCTGTATTACCATCAGTATATGATTTCAATGTGAGGTTTTTCTGTCCATCTGTTTCTTGGATTACATAAAATGAATTATTGTCTGCATACAGGTATATTGTAGCATCATGAGCTGAATATAGATTTTGACTACCATTTCGTTGATACCCTGCTAATGCATTATTATTACCGTGGATATCTAGAGTAAGTTGATAGTTACCACCTTCATCACCGTCACTTGAAAATGTAGTATCGGTTGACCCACTTAAAGTCAGACCTTGACCCCAACGGACGGAATTACTGTCACCTTTAATATGAAAATCTATATTTGATTCTGCACAAGAAGAACCCCTAGTGCAATTTTGTTCAAAGTGAATGTTATTAGAATCACCATTCAAGTCTCCGCCACCAGTTTGTTGTGAACCCCAAGTAGGTACCCAAGAAATTCTATTCTTGTTTCCCACTTGCTTGATTAGTATTGAATTTGATGCACCACCTAGTGAAAAGATAGTGTCGTTGTCGTAACCTATTTGAGTTATATTGATACCAAGATTGTCATTGGACTGACTTCCTGTTGTGTTCACATCAACCTTGTTGTCATCGTCTGCGACAACTAACAAGGGTAACATAATTAATAATGATAAAATCTTTTTCATTCTAGATTATCCATAAGAGTAGTAAGCCCAATAATAATCCTTCAGACCAAGCAACCCACAACATTTGGTATTCGTCCCAACCAAAATAGTCTGCTACTTCCCATGTCAAATTTTCGTGCCACTGTCTCATCTTTTTAAAGTCAATATTAATATTCATAAGTTTTCCTAGTTCTGCCTGATAACAATCTCAATGCCATCGCCTTCTCCGAAATTGATAATACCTGTGTATCCATCAACTACGATATCAGCGAAACCAGCACCACCGGCTGCTATCTGGATATTTATAACTCCATTAACACTTCTAAAAAGAACCAAGTCGCCGTCTTTTTCAAATACATTAAACTGCGAGTCTTTGTTAAAACCACCTGAAACACCTACAAGTCTGAAACCTGCAACTTCGTTTCCTCCGCCTTTACCCCCTTTTCGGGATAAGGACACTGTGGTCTTTTCTAGTTCTTCAATAACGTCAAGTAAGTCGGTTAAAAAATCAACATCAAGGAAATCGATGTCCAGCTCAGAGAAATCAGCCTCTGTGGTGTCTGCCAAGGCGTCAGCCTCTAGTTCGTTGAATTCTAAGAAATCAACATCTAGTAATCCTTGGTCTGAATCTAAGTCATCTTGATATGATTCTTCCATCGCCTGTCTAATCTCCGTTGGAGGATTGACAATAAACATATTGTCGATTAAGTTAGGTGTAATGCCTAAAACTGTAACCGCTGTAGTTGGTGCAGTATCAAATGATGCGACTGTCGTGGCTTGATATGCCTCTGTTAGTACAATCTCACCACCGTCATTATATACTACTATTTCACCAGATGATGCACCTGTCTCTTCATCTGGAAGTAAGATTACCATTGTCCTTCCTAACTCATCAATGGTGGTCGTGAAATCTGTCCCTCTCATTGTTATGTTAGCTGTAGGTGTTGATACATCTATGTTTGATTTTGAAATTCTTTTACCAGCACCGGAAGCAAAACGAGCTGTACCTCTGGCCATTCTGATAGCCATTTTTGATTTACTTGGGTCTGGGTCATAGTATGCCTCGTCTATGTATACGAGGGAATTTTCTGTTAGACTAAGTTCTTCTTCGTCTAGAAATTTGATAAGTAAACGACCATTGGCCGTTTCTGCTTCATCATACATGTTGATGTCTGAACCGACATCTGTTTTTAATCGTGTGTCATTTCGTGTAATCGATGTTACACCTTTCGCCTCAATCACGTCACCAATGGGCTCAGCCGCAAGACTGAACCCACAAGTGAACAGTAAAGAAAAACCGAGAACTCTACGAGTCGCCGGCTGAATCTTTCTGACTGATTTGAATAACTGCATTATCGCTGGTGATGTTCAAATTAATGTTTGAATTAGGTGTTGCACACCCTCCGCCGCCTGAGACACATGTACCAGATACCTGGATTATGTCAACGTCAGCACTGTCGCCAGTGTGGTCAAAATTAATTGTATGAGCACCATCTTTCTGCAATGTATTGATATTATTAGAAGCACCAGTAACATCAAAGTTCCATGTTAAATCGTTTGCCTCCCAATCTATATCCCAAACATTACTACTTCCGATAAGGACTAAATCTGCATTGAGTCTCTCTGCGGTTGCAACCTTTCCTTGGTCCAAATCATATGTATTTGAACTTCCAGTCATGTTGAAATTAATGTCTGAGTCGTCAGCTGAACCGGTGGCACCAATGTTCCAATCGATAGAGTTACTTGAACCTGTCATTAATACACGGTACTTTGATGAATCAGCAATGACCGGACCAAACAGTAAGTTTTGGTTACCTATCATGTCGATATCGAATTCCATGGAAACACCAGTTACGGTCATATTTGCACCGGAACCAGAACTGAAGTTATTCAGTCCCATTTTGTTACCAAAACCAATTTGGTCTACATATAATTTCAATGTGTCTCCAACTTGGGTTACCATAACTTCGTTATCATCAGTAGCAGCGGCAAAAACGAATGGTGTCGACATTAGCAATAAAATACTTAAAATTTTATTCATTTTCTTCTTCTCCTGTTGATAAAGTAGAATCATCTTCTAACTCATGTAACTCATTTTTACCTGAAGCCTCATGAGGATGTCGATGACCGTCCTTTATTTTCCAAAGACGCCTATCGTGTCCTTGGTAGATTAATTCCAGTACGGCAGCCTCGATAGCTGTTCGTACTGCGTATGTCACGGACTCATTATTACCCACTCCGTCCTCAATTTCGATAAGTTGTGTTCCTTCTTCAATGAATCGGAATACATCTCCACCTGAACCATAAGAAAGGATAGTCTTTCTCGTTTGGACATTTAACAAAACTTCGCCTGTGAGAACACTAACTGCCCTCATAGAAACTGTAACAGCATCTTGACGATACTGTCGACTAAAACCAATCCCGAGGGTTCTTGCACCTCGACCACCTGTTAGTAAATTGGAATCATAGCCTATTATGCCACCTTCTATTACAATTCCTGCAAATAGTAATGGCGCTAATTCTTGGTACTTCTCTTCGCCACTTGCCTTGGCGAAATCTTTTCTTGCACTTCTAATAATCTGTCTTTCTCGAACTAAGTTGTCTATACCGTTTCTCTCAACAACTCTAAACCATTGTCCGTTACCTGCCGTTTTGAGTGCATCAATAACCATTTCGGTTGCACCTTGAGTTACAGCAGTAGAGAATGATGCGAGATTACTCTCTGGTTTTCTTTGACCTGTCTTATCTATAAAATTGTATACTGCGACAACAGGTTTTTGGTCAGCAGCAGGAAGATTCAATAATGCCAAATGAGAAGGCAATCTAACAACAGTTGGTTGGTCAATACAAATGTATTTTCTGGACATTACTTTGTTTATGCCAGTGAATACATCTTTGTTGAAACCATTCTCATAGTTACAATCTTTAGGGTCTTCACTCCACTGAGGTATTGAGGCACATCCTGTCAGGAGAAGTAAGGCAGATAATATGAATCTAGTTATCATCTATTATCCCAAGTCTGGGTCTTGGCCAAAGTTTCCAGTTCCTACAGGTATCTCAATAACTGAGGTCGTTCCGTCTTCAGCAATAATAGTCATTCTAATCATCTCTGTACCATCGTCATTGGTTATAACCTCATAAGTTACTGTATTTCCTTCTAGAACAAATGAACCAAATCTTACTGAACCATCGTTTGAAAACATTGATTCGACTAATTGTTTTGCCATCTGAGAATAGATTCTACTCTCTAGGTTACGAATAAATTTTGCCATGGTTGTATTGTCTTCAGCTCTCTCGGCAGCCTTTCTTGCAGCTTCAAGTGAATCCATGATTTCTTTTTTTCTTGTGAACTCTTGGTTCTCAACAGTTAGGTAATGAGATGCAGTACCTTGACCACTGAAACTAGGGTTCTTAAATTTGTGTACGATATCAGCACTTATAGCGCTCATAAAGAATATTCCACCGAATAGTATTGCTGTGACTAAATATTTGTTCATTTTCGTTTCGCCTCTTCTTGTAACCTTTGTACTTTCATATTCTCCTTCATTTCTAAAACTACATCAACTTTCTGTTGTAATCTTATCAAATCTTGGTCTAACATTCTTGTCTGGTCTATTACTTTAATCAATTGAAAATGCATCTTTTCAATTTCGGGTTCTAGTTTTTCACCTACAAACCACCAAATATAATATATGAAATAGCCAAGTCCTACTGACATGACTATTGGGAATCCGTAATCAGATATAACTTGAGCGATATCCATCAATCTCTCCTTACATCTAGTTTTTCGTCTTCTATGAAGTTCTCTGCTCTAGCGATTCGTTCTATGTCTGGTCTTAATTCCAACGCTGATGAAACTAACAGGTCTATCTTAATCATTTCGTTTGACATGGTTCTTGCCCTATTCTCTAACGACTTACAAAACATTGTTAAAGTCGATATTGAGTCTACTACACCTTCTAGTATCTGTTTGATGACTATAAAGATGAAGAAACCCATCAGAATACTTCCTGCAATTGGGGCACCCACTTCACCTATTAGATTAAAAATCTCTTCCATACTCTTATTTATACAAATTGACTGTTATCTAGAGGCTAAAAAAAAGGGACTCAGATGAGTCCCTTTCAGTGTCCTTGTGAGGACTTACTTTAACTGCGAGTGTATCTCGTTGATTACAGCTGCCTTAGAACCACTTCGTTTTACCTTCAGTGATTGTTTATCAGCAAGTTCTAGTAACTGGACTTTAGTTAATGTCTTAAGTTCAGCCTTAGATGTAACACCATTATTGTTTTTATCTACAACAACACCAGACTTTACTACTCTTGGTTTTGAAACCGGAGCAGGAGCCGATGAAGTTGTAGTACCACTTTCATCTCTATTGAGATAAGCGTAAACAATAACAAATAACACTACAATTGCAATTGCGTATTCCATAATATACTCCTATTGAAATTATGAATCTCCAGTATATCGAAGTTCCATTGATTTGTAAAGGGGGTTTTTATAGAACTTTTTAGTCCTTTGCTTTTCCAACATTTAATGCGACCCAATCAAGCAGTTTATAAGCTTTCTTGACTATGCCATCATCAACTGGTGTAGGTGTAAGAGCTGCAACTAGAGATGCACCCATTACTAACCAAGGTAACACTTGTACCCAAGCAATTATCCATTGAAGAAATTCCAACATATAATACTCCTGTTATTAATTGATTTATAACAAGGATATTTAGTTTATGTTAGTGCCTATTGAGTATTTTTGTGTGAGTTTCCACTGACTCTTTTCTTTATAAGGTATAACCTTAATCTGAGAGAGTGGCGCTCTAGGCTCTTCTATTTTCTTTGAGTCAAGTACCTTGACAAGGTTCCATTGTCTTAATAAATCGACAATAGTGTTTCGTCTAGCGACATCTGATTCGTCAAAGTTTGTTTGTTTGCCATCGAGTTTGAATAACTCTTTGAAGTGGACAATGTAGTACTTGCCCCTTTTGTGTAGTATATGACATGACTGAAAGAGTTCCTTTTCTTTTCGAGACGCTACACCTATTCTAGATAGAGTTTCTCTTATCTTTAAGAAGTCATCCTTTTCAGGAAATGTTATTTCTACTAAGTCTTTTACTGATTCTAATAAGTCATCCATTATTCTTTCCACCAATTTTCATACTGTCTTTCAAGTCACGATACTGTTTATCACTTAATAACTCAAGATATTCTTTGGCCCTTTGTGAAGAGACACCGAAGGCGCTCTTTACAGTTTCCACTTTCTTACTTTCGAAAGGTTTGTGCCATTTAGAAAATCTTTGTCGTTTTCTAAGAGTATTTATGAAAAAACAGTATTGAAGACGGTGGCCAGTGCTATGTCTGGTATTCATCTCGTTTACTAGAAAGACTGCATCTTGGTGATAAGATAATGCCTTATTGATTAGGAATGGTTGATATGCTTTCTCTTCGATATCATCAACCATGATATCTTTTTTGTCGTAAGAGACCGACTTAACGAAGTCGAAAGGATTTCGTTTGGACATTTACTTTCCTGTATGAGCTCCGAAAGTTTTAAGGAGTTCTTCATCATTGAGAGGTTCGCCAAAGAAAACAATTTCGCCTGTCTCTCTAACTTCTCTCTTGACAACACCATTATTGAATTCTATATCGAGTACCGAACCATCGTTACCCCTAGTATCATACCAACAAGATGTTAATGAATGTGCATGAAGCGACTTAACGCCATTTGCCCATTCGTGTGCTAGGATTAATCTCCTCTGTCTATCTACTGTTTCGTTATATTGTGTCATTGTTTGCTTCTTGGGTTTCTTTGTTTATTCTATCCGCAGTTCTTTGAAAGGACTTTTCAAGTTGATTGTCAAACCATCTCATGAACCACTGTCTTAATTTACCCATTATGCTTCTTCGTTTGGATTCCACATAACTAAGTTTTTAGTTTTGAGTCTGTTAGCAACAATACGGTATCTGTTTCTTTCTTCTGTCCATTCTTTTAACCATTTGTGTCCATCTCTCTCTGCATCTACAAAGATTGCATTGGTAAATGCTAACGGTAATAGTATTGCAATATGTATGATGATACTGATTAGAGTATTGTAGTTAAAGAACCCTAAGTAGTTTGCAGCCAGAAACCCGAAGAACACACTCCATACAGTAAACAAAACTAACATAAAGTAAGTTTGTAAACTTGGGTCAGGTATATATTTTAATGGATTATATTTCACATCCATAACTCTTCGCCAACCGTTGACAAGTGCAAATGCAAGTCTTCTTAATAGACTTGGTTTTTTCATTATTGGTTCTACTTTCATTTCATTCTCCATCAATGTGATTTCTCACATACTCTTTTATTACATGCATACCATATGTTGCCCATGTAATTACTATTAAACTCCATACTAATAATTCAATCACTTAAACTTGCACTCTGACATAATCTCGGTGAGACATGCAGTGAAGTTAATTTCTGAATCCATAGCGAATGCAGCCTTGTACTGATAATCAGCGATGAACAAAACAGCTGCAGGTATAGAACTTGGTTCTAATCTTTGTTCGAGTGCATCAAATACCTTACGATATAAGCCATTGAAATCATTATCAGAATTCTGAGCAACCCATTTTCTCATGGCGCCCCAGTTTTTACCTGCAATCATATCAATCAATGGTGTGAGTTTTTCTTCTGATAATGTCGCTAGTAGCCCACTATCTATTACACCACTTGCACCATATCGTTGAACTTCGTTGATACATCGTCTGAAATCTGGAAAGAACTTTAGTATAAGTTCTACTAATACCTTTTCATCATACTGAATACCCTCATTGTCACATATAGATTTTAGTCTATCAAGGCCACCCATTGCGAGTGCTTGTTTTTCGTTCTTGGGTATTGTGAAATCAATTACAGTACATCTACTATGTAGAGGTGCAATGATTCGATTCTTGTAGTTACATGTAAAGATAAACCTACAGTTACTTGAGAACTCTTCTATGAAGTTTCTCAATGCAGGTTGTACTGAGTCAGCAGATATGTAATCTGCTTCATCAAGTATGACCACTTTCGGGCCACCTTGAAGAGATACAGTAGAAGCGAAGTTTTTAATCTTTGTTCGCAAAGTGTCGATAAGTCGGCCTTCGTCACTGCCATTGATGACAATGAAATCAGCTCCTAACTCGTTACAGAGTGCCTTAGCGACTGTTGTTTTGCCTGTACCTTGTGAACCACAAAGCATCAGATTTGGTATCTCGTTATTAGAAACAAACTCTCGGAATGTTTTCTTAACGCCTTTGGGTAGTATAGTATCGGCAATGATAGTTGGACGATACTTTTCTACATATAAAAATTCTTTTGTATTCATAATTAAGAAGAACAAACCCCTCCGAGTGTTCGTGTATTAGACCATTGATGATGAGATTCTAATACTCCCATGAAAGTAGCGGAGACTGGCGCTGTTTCACACATAAGTATTTATGCCTAAGCGCTGTAAGAACTATCTGGTTCTAAAGCAATAAAGTATTCTAAAGCCAAATCTTTATTATTGAAATGAGATATGCCTTTTGAGGATACTGCGACTGAGTAGTTGCCATCTAAAACTTTCAAGTTCTCAATCTTGAAGTTCATGGTGAATGTGTCACCATTGCCTTCGCCCACAACTCTACTGAATGTGTTTGAAGTTGTATTCTTCTTATCAGTTACTTGCATCTGAATTTTAGTCCCATCAGATGTAAGTATCAAATCATTAACACCCAATACTGAAGCTGCCTTTTGCAATTCAGTTAGAAGTGTAGAAGATAACTCTATATTAATCTCTGCCTGTGGCATAGTAATCATCTTCTCTGGTGAAGTGACCATACCCTCTGAGGCATAGAAGTAAGTTAGAGATGTATCAGCATCAGCAATACTCAATGACGCATCATTGAAATTGAATTCTGGATTCTCTAATAGACTAGTTGCACCTAGAAATTCTACAAGATTGTAGATACTAAATGACTTGTCGAATGTTTCTGGTATCGTAGCGATAGCCAGAATATTCTTCATGTTAGATATCGTCTTAAGTTGATTGCCTGAATCTACTTTGATACCCGAATTAATTGTAGCGAAGTTTTTTAATATCGCCTTTGTTTCACTTGAAATTTTCATTTCTTAGTCTCCATTTTTATCGTGATTATTTAAAGCAAGGAATCCATAATGAATTACTTTCAAAAGGTCGGCACGATTTTTCCCACCCTTTTTGCCATATCGTTGGGCATACTTTAAAATATTCCCAATACAAAAACCTTCACCGTGTCCTGCATCCATAATGAATTCAGTTGCCTGATACTTGTTCAGACTGTAGTGTTGGTCATAAGTTGAATCTACATATTGAGAGAACTCTTTTAGAAGTTCTCCCTCATTGTATTTGTAGTCAATGCCTCGTTGGACTTTGATTTTTGACTTAGTAAATAAACCCATATTAATCATTATACTCTTAAGAGTCTGTTTCGTCAACAGGGTTTTCTAAATGCACACCATCATCGACTTTAGTGTAAAGGTCGAGAACAGCGTTTCTAGTTTCTTCATCGAATCTAGATATGCACATTGTAATTGCCTTGAGTTTGTCACCAAACATCTTGTAAGCACTAACGATGTGAACTAACCTTCTGGTTGTAATCACATCATCAATGGCGCCTTCGTAATAAGTCTTTCTGATTATGTCAGCCCAATCAACTAGTTTCTTAACGAAGTCATCGTCAGCATCTCCAGTCAAAGCCATTTCTTGTTTCAGAATGTTTCTCTCAACAGTCACAGGTGGGTATTCTTGTTGCATGGTGATAGCGAATCTTTCGAGCATCGCCTCATTCATGATTTGAGTACCAATGAACTTGCCATCCTCAGACCCTTGGCCCTTAGTGTTGGCAGTTGCGACAACAGTGAAACCAGGAGTCGGTGTAACCCACTCACCAGTCTTCTTGATTAGGTAACCTTTACCTTCAAGAACTGATTGTAAGCACATCATTTTGTTAGACCCTAAGTCTACTTCGTCAAGAAGAAGGACAGCGCCTTTTCTCATTGCCTTGATAACTGGACCTTCTCTGAAGATGATGTTACCATTCTGTAAAGTGTGACCACCCATTAGGTCGTCTTCGTCTGTCTCAATAGTGATATTGACTCTGAAGAGTTCTCTCTTCAACTGAGCACAAGTTTGTTCAATCATTAATGTTTTACCATTACCTGAAAGACCTGTCACAAAGAATGGAAAGAATATCTTAGATTTAAGAATGTTCTTAACATCTTTAGCATGACCAAAAGGTACATAGTTTGACATTTTCTCAGGAATGATTTTGACATCACTCATGATATTCACACTCTCAGATTGAGCGGCAACAGGCATCTGCTGAACCCTCTTAATCTGAGGAACTGCAAGAGGTTCTGGTTTATTAGAAACTGCAATAGTCGTGCCGTTATTATCGACAGCAAGAATAGGTTGAAGATTAAAGACTGAACCATCTTTAAAGTTATACCTGTTTGACTTCAGCCAATATGGAAAATGTCCTAGCGAATTGAATTGCTCTTTCGTGAATTGCAATTGATTCGGATATTTTTCCTTTAATGCCTGAATAAATTCTTTCCTGTCAGGTGTCAGGTGGAAATTTGCATTCCCTATATTAATCGACTCTGTTGGGTCGTATGTCCACTTACTCATAATTTGTCTCCGTTAAAGTAGTTTTTCTCATCAGTTTCCATCCTATCAAAAAGCGAGGGTCATTGTCAACCCTATTCAATTTCTTTTAGTAATCTTTCCATGTCAATTGCAATAGAAGTCTTCAGACCTTTTCTCATTGTAGTGTATGAATCGTTATTGACCCAAAATCTAAATGCCTTGCATTCAACCTCTTCTTCGCCACAAGCTTGTTGTCTTGGGCAATCAAATTTTACACACGGTCCTTTACCGACCTGTTGTATAGCTTCTTGAAATTTGTCTATGTTTATTGTACCTATCATTTGCATTATGCAATCTCCTTTATAAATTCGTTAGTTAGAAATCTTGATGTTGATTTGCCTCTCTGATTTCTTTTGAAAGCGGCAGTGATTCTGTTTTTGTTTGCACCAATGAACTCTTCGTCAAGTTCGTCATCGCCTGTCGTGGCAAGATTAGATGCAGTGGTCAAGAACAATTTGTTGTAACCCTTGGTGTCAACAACTACACCTGATTTTCTCATATCTTTCCACAACCCGTCAACATGTTCCCAAAAGTTAGGCATGATGTATTCACCCATTGACTGGAAGTCTCTCTTCTTGGTGAAGACAAAGTATCCTGTCACGGTGACATTGCAAGTCTCTGATATCCACTCTAATATGTTCTGAGTCTTCTCGAAGTCGTTTCTGCCATAACCGTTACTAGTTGTGTAAAGGAAGTTCTTGTTGATGTATGGGTCGATGAAACTTCTTGTTCTGTTAGAAGACCAGTAGTAGTCATCGCCTGCCTGAGCCTTATAATCTCTTTGTTCTTCAGTTGACTCTTCAAAGAAGTCACTTCTGAAACTGAACCCATCGGTGATAATTGTTAGAATTGATTTCTCAATACCATACTGTCTGTTAAACTCTGGTAAGAATTTTCTCATAGCAACTAAACACTCGTCAAGAGGCGTGCCACCTAATCTGTAGTTCTCAGGACAACAATGTCTTGAGAATCTTGTATCTCTCCAGTATGAAATATCAGTATCCCATTGTTGAATTGAACTGAATATTGCATTGTACTCATCAGCAAGTTTCACAGCCTTTGGTGAAGTACCCCATACTGACTGAAGGTCATCATGCATTCTGCCAACTAGGATGCAACATAAGTAATCTAGAATCTCTGAGTATTTTCTGTTAGACATTTCGTTGGTCATAATCTCAACTAGTTTTGCCTTGCCACTTGCATAGTCATATCTGTCTTGTCTTGCGATAGAATCTGAGAAGAGATACACTCTGTAAGGAATGTTTACTTTTCTACAGAACTCTGAAAGTATAATTGATTGTTCTAACATGTCGGCACATTCATTGTGAATAGAACCAGACCAGTCAAGTAAAACATTGACACCATGATTCTTGCCGTCTGGAATGTATGTGACTCTTTTGAAAATGTCATCTACAATCTGATACTTAGCAAGTCTATTCATATCAAGGTCACCACTAGTGCCTGTATATGCCTTGGCACTTCTATGTGCATTTTGTCTTAACTCGAACTCTTTTGCCATGTGGGCAACAATCTTTTTGTTTTTGTTTTGAAGATGTTTTCTGTAATGTTTGCCAAGAAGAATAGTGTTACTTCTCTCTTCAAGAGCCTCAGTTTTGTGGTCTTCAGTGTAGTAAGCATCTTCGGCCATCTTTTTGTCGAAGTCACCAGCGACTAACCATTCTTGCCAATCAGCGGCAACTTGTTTGTGAGAGTAAAGCATAGAGTCTATGTCAGCTTCTTTGAATCTAGTTCTCAAGTCGACATTAGTTTTTATGGTTGCAGTTTCGTCAACAAAGTCGTCTTCGTTGTTGTGTGCAAAGTGTTCGGTGATTGACTCTCTAGCACCATCTAACTCATCGTAAGTGCCTTCGAACTTGCCACCCTTAGCACCAAGTTCTTTTAATTCGTTATCAGTCTCTTCGCCTTTCTCATCTACATCTGACTCGGCCTTTGCCTTCTCGTCTTCTTCTTTAGACTCTTCTTCTGATTCGTCATATTCACCAGGCATCTGATTTGATTCTGCATCATCGTCTTCTTCGTCATCTGACTCTTCGATATCAGGCATCGGCATAGTAGAAAGTTTTTCGTCTTCTTCAGTTCTGTCTTCGTTTTCTTTAGAGTAATCATAGATTGAATTAGCACAAGCGACAACTTCTTCCCAAGTCTTACATGCCTCTGCCATATCTAAGAATGTTTGTTCTTCAGAAGTAAGTTTGATATTGACTCTAGAACCACACTTAGTAATCAGATTGATTTTGTCAATCAGTGCAAGTTCTTGTAAGTCTCTACCCTCGATGCCGAAGAAGTTCTTTTCCATAAGTTCATTGTATGCCTTAAAGAAAGAAGTTCTCAACCCTTGATATTTTTGTTTGATTGCCTTCTCGATTCTTACATCTTCGACAACATTAAGATAACCCTTAAGGGTTCTATTCTCAACTAGTGTGGAATGAAGTCCCTCGTAAGGAGTATTCAGTGCATGGCCAACTTCATGCCCCATGAACAAATCATATAGTTCTGGAGAAATGTCTTCTTTGAAAGTAGGACAAGCGAGTACCCTATTCTTAACATCAAAGTATGCAGTTGGTATTTTCTTATGTACAATCGTAAGATTTTCTGTTGCCATTAATCTTGCGAGTGAGTCTTTTTGGTTTTTAAGTTTTTCTGTCATGTTTATATCCTATCAAAAAGTGAAGGTCATTGTCAACCCCTAGGCCCCAAGTCCAAATCTTTCCCAAAACTCATCAGTTTCTTTTTCTCTGACCTCTGAAGAAACTCTTACTTGTTTCGGACTAATCAGACCAGCTTCACAGAAATCTAATAACAAATCACCAAAAGGAATCTCTTCATTAGATTCCCAACGAACTACGCCGTCTACAATTTTGAATTGACTCTTGTATTTCTCGACTGCATCTTGAGTCGTATTAAATGTGCCAGTAACACTCCACCTGTTGTAGAGTCTTCCAGCGACCTTTGTTTGGTCGTTAAACTTCGGCATTATACTGACACCTCTATTGCTTGTTTGAATCTTAAATCTACTAGTCTATTGATGAAACCCCTTTCACCACCAGTAGGACTTGGTACTTTTGCAATACCGAATTCTTCCTGAATTGCAAAAATGACATTCCATATGTCCCCTTCTGCAAGGAATAGTACATCGTTTAAGATGTGGTCTTTAATGTTTTTAATGTTTGACATGTTATCTCCTTTTTTCATTATAGGATAATGGTAACAAAAAGCGAGGGTCGCTGTCAACCCCTAGAGAAACTAGGGTTATTCTGGTTGGTGTCGGATGTTGTCTTCGTTGAGACCTAAGTCTCTTACTGGATATATGGGCATGACTCTGGACGAATCAGTTGTGAACCATAATGAGATTGTGTGTCGTGAGTTTCTTCTCACTTTTGTCACACCATGAGGTATGTAGATTCCTTGAAATAGTAGACCTGAACCCATCTCTGGTTCATATGTCTCTCCATCTGGCACATAAGTTCTGCCACCGTTGAAGTCATCATTTAGATATAGAATACAAGTCCACTCTCTGGCAGGATGAGTTTCTTCGGTACCGGCTTCGAATTGTTGATTAGAATAGGTGTCTAGGTGTGGGTCTTGAATGCCACCAATCGGCCATTCATTGATTGCCACCATTTCTGGAAATACTATCTGGTCAGATGTTTTTCTTATTTCACCAATTAAATCCACCATGACTTCAAAGACCCATTGTCTAATGTCAGGATTGTGGATGTGCATAAGTCTGATACCGAAGTAATCAGACCCATCTCCTACAGCTTGTAAGTGTCTATGACTCTTGTGAAACTCTATTATCTGTTGACACTTCTCCGGCATCATTAGATATTTCAGCATTCTTGGAGGACTGCAACTCTTGGAAGTATTTTGCAAGTGCGATTCTTCTTTCATATTCTATTCTTTTCTTTTTTTCTTTTACTCGAGCCTTTTGAGCTCTCTCAAGTTTTAATCTTGACGCCCTTTGTAAAAATAAGATTCCATTCAAGTGGTCAATCTCATGTTGAACACATCTTGCACCAACGCCTTCTAGCATTGCACTCTTCTCTTCACCGGTTTCATCTTGATATGTGAATTCTATCATTTTAGACCTTTTAATCATTAAGAATAGGTCTGGGAATGATAAACACCCCTCTTTCATTAAGTCTGTATCTTGTGACACTCGTGTCAACTTAGGATTATAGTATGCGATGACTTTTGATTCTTTATCGCCTTCATGCATTGTTCTCATAACAAACATTCTATACGGTAATCCAACTTGATTACATGAGAGTCCTAAACCTCCAAATTTGTCCATTGCCTCTGCCATGTTCTTGGCAATTTCAATTGGGTCTTCTGGTGGATTTTCAAAGTCAAACTCCGGAGGTGGAGTTCTTAGTACTTTTGATGCTTCTTCTATTAATTGATACATGGTTTTATTTATGAAATTGCGATACGGCTGAAGTTCTTGTGTTTCTCAAATCGAACCACTTCTTCAAACTTATCATATAGTTGGTCTCCTTTATGGGAGATAATAAATGCATTTGTCTTCTCATTCAGTGAGTTCAGTAACTTCAAGAAGTCATCTGTACCTTGTGAATCTAAAGAGGAGTCAAATACCTCGTCAAGTATAAGTATGTTTGTATTGACTGAGTTCTTGATTCTTGCGACTGCTCTCCATGTGAACAACAATGCAAGGTCAATTCTCATCTTTTCTCCTTGTGAGAAATTATCATACTTAAATACATCTCTAAATCTGGATTTGATTGTTTCTTCAAATGATTCATTCAATTCAAACCCGACATAGAATTCCAAATTTGCAAGATACTTGTTAATCATCTTGTTCATTACAGGAACATATTGTTTAATTATTCTTTGTCTTACACCTTGGTCTCTGAGTAAGGTTGTTGCAAGGTCAAAGTAATGTTGTCTATCTGTAAGACTTTCTTTCTTAGAATGTAATTTATCTAGGTCATCTTCAGCACTACTGAGTTTATCATTTACACCAGTCTCAGAATTAACTTCACTCTTTAAGTCACTGATTTCCTGATTCAATTTCTCTATGTACTTTTGATTAGATAAAATCTCTGTTTGGTGTAAACCTATTTGTCTTTGGACTTCTTCGATGTCTCCGAGGACAGCGTTGATTTCTGCCATTCTATTTCTTGAGGCATCGATTGTTTCGTTAATTGAAAGCACCGCCGCCTTGAGCTCGCTGACCTTATCTGATTTATCTTTAATGTGTTTCTTCTTATGCTGTTCATCTAATCCCTGTTTGCAAGTTGGACAATCATCATTGTTTTTGTAGAATTCTATTTCTTTAAGTGCCTTTCTTTGTGAAGACTCTAGTTTACTCTCTAAGTCTAAGGCCTGTTTTAATCTGTCACCTTGTGGGTCTTTGTCTGAGATAGAATGTCTCTTCTCTTTTACCACCTCAGTATTTAGTTTAATGACTCCCATAACAGAGTCTATGTTATCCTGAGTTTCTTTTATTGTATTTTGATACTTCTCTACTTTCTTATCACGAGACTTTGAGAGTAGATTTACTTGTTCATTGAGACCATTTATTCTTTCTTCTAATAGTTCGGTGTTGTGTTTGGTTTCTCTGACATCTATATTATGTTGTGTAACTCTCTTCTTGAGAATGTCTTGCATGGTTGAGAATATAGATATGTCGAGTAGGTCTTCTACTAGTCTTCGTCTTTCTACTGACTTTAATTGCATGAAAGGAGTGAAGTTAGCTGAACCTAATACTGCAACTTGAGTGAATGAACGAAAGGACATCTTTAGGATGTTCTTCTCTAAGTGTTCTTGATAATCTCTGACTGTCGCATCTTGATTGAGCATTGTATCATTGACATATAACTCAAACTTATTTGGTTTTGCACCACGAATAACTTTGTATGATTTTCTACCAACTGTAAATTCTATCTCTACTACCATGTCTTTCTGGTTGATAGAGTTTACCAATAAGTCTTTTTTAAGATTACGAAAACCTTTACCGTACAATACGAAACACAATGCATCTAATAGTGTAGACTTACCTGCACCATTATCTCCAACAATTAATGTTGTCTGCGACCTGTCTAGGTCGAAACTAGTAAATGTGTTTCCAGACGATAACAAGTTCTTGTATCGTATTTTGCTAAAATTAATCATAGGTAATTGTGTTCTTCAAGTGCTTCATTATACAACGAAGTCATCATTTCCAGAAGGGGTTTTTTCTGACCTTGTATTTCTAAGCCATCAACATACTTTTCTAGTATGGTAAGAGTATCTTCTACTCCTTCTATATCATTGTCGTCCATCAAGTCCATATGTTTGTGGTCATCAACTACGACAACATGCAAAGGATTGGCTGCATGAAGTTTGTCGACCATTGAGTCGAACCAATATGGGTTGTCTTTGTTTACTACTATTACTTTACAGAATTTACCTTTGTACTTAGAATAGTCTTTGTTATTGATTGTTTCAAATGTCTCTTTACTATCATCGTAAAAGACTTTCTCGAACATTGTTAATGGATTATGTACTGGTAACATCTCTCGTGTATCTGTATCAAAGATATGGAAGTATTTGTTATCACCATAGTCTGACCATGTGAACTCCATTTGAGAACCAAGATACTTAATGTTCTTTACTTCTGACTTTTGATGAAAGTGACCACTATAAACTTTATCGAATCGTTTTAGATATGTGTGGTCTAGACCATGTTGACATGTCATTCCAGGCATCATCAATGCACCTTCTATCTCGAAGTGACCCATACATGTATCTGCGTTTGCACTCAATAGAAAATCTATACTGTCGGCATAGTTCTCGTTATTAATCCAAGGTACAAGTGCAAGGTTAACTCCATCGTATTCTTTGACAATAGGATGATGTATCACATTGATATTATCACTTTCAAATAGTAGTAAGTCTGGTGCATTTACAGTATTTGTATTCTTGTAATATACATCATGATTACCCAGTATCAAATCCATAGAGATGCCTCTCTCTAACATGGGTTTAATAAAGTGTTCTCTATTTGCTTCAAGTGTTACAAAGTTGACAAACTTTCGTCTATCGAAGTAATCACCCAAGTGTAAGATTTGTGTTATGTTGTGTTCGTCTAGGTATGGGAAGAATATCTCTTTGTAGAATCTTCCTTGATATTTGGACATCTCCAACATATCACCACGAACACCAGCATGTGTATCGTTAAGTATCGCTATTTTCATTCAGTAAATTTATCTAAACCTTTTTCTTTTTTGACTTTTTCTCTTTTGGATTTGCGTGGTTCGTAAGAAACATGATTCATGTTATCTTGCATCCACTCTACATTGGTGTTGACCATACCGGTGGTATCACCATCGATAGAATCCAGTGTTTCTTGTGTTATGTCTGATATGACTTGTTGTTTGATATAGACTTGTTTCTTTTCTTTCTGTATTCTTCTTAAGAAAGCATAGTAACAGATTTGTGTAATATATGCGAATGCATTATTAGATTTTTCTACATTAAAGTTCTTGATATATTGGATGCAGTTTTCTATGCCATCACATATCATTTCGTCTCTGTAAGTGTAGTTTATAAAATTTGGTCTTGTAGATAGTCGAGTAGCAATCTTATAGATGCACTCTCCTATGTAATTAGACATTCTTGGAGGTGTTTTACCTTCGGCCAGGGCGAGTACTACTTTTGCGTTGAACTCGGCGACTGCGGCTGTGAACTCTTTGTTATTAACATAGTGTTCTTGTGTTTTTGCGTTTTTTGCCATGATGTACTTATTATACTAGATTAGTTGTTGTAGGGATAGTGGTTTTTTAAGTTAATTAAATTATAATTAATTTGAAAACCCCCTTGTTAGGATGCAAATTGCATGATAAACTAATTATGTCGCCAGGGTCAGGATCCATATAAGGAGTAATCCATTACCTACTACAAACATACTTCCTAATAATAGAGCTATTATCAGTATATTAAGTATACTTATCTCAAAGTCTTCAGACTTACCTAACCCAAACATGAGTTTGAGCGTTTTTCTAATAAAAGAGACTATTGACATAAAACATAAAGAGCATCATAAAAAATACTGTAACTTGAATCAATGCAGGAACTAGTACGAACAATTTCATTACATCGAATTCGCCTTTCATAAAGTAATCAGTGTTCATCCACTCATCAACTTCTTCAGGAGTTGCATCTTCTACTATATTTAGTGAGTTGAAATTAAGGTCTTCCTGCCTGTATTCGGCATATACCATATCTTTCGGTCTTTTCCATGAATCGTGTTTCATGCTGGTACCAATCCTATTATAGATATACAGAACACAAACAGAAGTGTTGCCACCTCTGCTGTGTCTTGTAAGTTTGTTTTGGTCTTGTTAGACACTATACAATGCCTTTCGACATAAACATAATGAAAAACGGTAATAAAACAGGAAGAGTCAATAGTGTCATAAACTCAATTGCTTCTATGATGCTGGGTAGCACTTCTTTCAGGTCTTCGAATCGTCCCACCATGCTCTTCTGAATCAATCTGATTGCAGCTGACATGGTATCTCCAGTTTAAATATATAAATTATAATGATAAATGTATATAACTCAAAGTTATACGCACTTATTTAGTCATTTCAAAAGCCTAATGTAATTTCTTCTTGTCGATTATATAATCTTCATCGAAATCATCTTCGAATTCTAAATCTTCTAAGGCTCTGTCTAAGTCCGCATCATCTAAGTGTTGGTATTTACTCATCATATCATTAAGAGCGCCTCTCATTCTATCTGCAACCTTTTCGTCTTGTTTGGTCATTAGAGGTATACTTTGGTTCTCAATCATATCAAACCATTTGCTTGATGCATTGTCATAGAATTCTATAAACTGAGGATTCATTAGATTTCTATGAACGACTTGTGACTTTGGTAATTGAACTCTCTCGTCCGAACTCAATGGTGAGTAAGGGTAAAACACTGCGTTTGTTCTTGGTGTTCCTGGTACAATAGATAACTGACATATCATAGGTAATGTTATCTCTAAGTAATCTCCACAGTCTCTAGTCATTCCGACTATTTCTGCTCCGTCTTTGAGTTTTATTACTTCGTATCTATTTGGTACTAAATCTGTAGGTGATGTCATTTAAGGTCAAATTGTTTGAGTTCATATGAAAAACTTTCTTCGTTATATATATTTATCCGTTCTTTCAGGTGGTTTAAAGTATGATTTTCACATTGTAGGTCATCTGATATATCAAATAACCTCATCTCAGTCTTACCTTCTGCCTTACGAAGACCACGACCAATTGATTGTAAATTTCTTATTCTCGACTTAGAGGGACTTGCGAATACAACATTATCTATTCTCTTAATGTTTACTCCAGTTGAGAAAGTTCCGTATGACGCTAGTATGACATTATCACTGGCCTGTTCCACGACTTCTCTTACGTTCTCTCTGTCTTCTACATCTGTACCACCATATACATAATGTAGTTTATCACCCAATCTCTCAAACATCTTCTTATGCAGTAGAACCCCATGTTTCTCTACAAACTGAAACAATACTAGAGTGTTTCCTTTCAGTGAATAGACTAGATTACATATGAATTCGTTCCGACTATCATTGCCGACTAAGTAGTCCATCTCATCTTGATACGACATTTTCTTCTGTTTAGTATGACGGAGTATAAGACAATCAATTTTCAGATTAGCAATAGTTCCTTCTTCCATAAGTTGTGCCGAAGTTACTACTTTCTTAACAGGACCAAATAGTCCCTCTAGTTGTAGTCTATGAACTTCTGTACCGTCTAATGTTCCTGTGAGACCAACTCTAATTGCAGTGGTCTTCATCTTCTCTAATATGCCTTTGAGTGTTTGTGCCTTGAATAGATGTGCCTCATCTCCTATTACTACTTCAAACGATTGCATGACCTCTTTAGGTGCTTTAGCAAAACTCTGCCATGTAGTAACCGTAATGTCAGCAGGGAATACAGGTTGACCACTATAAATTTTACATACTTGTTTATCATATCCATACTCGTGGAAATCCTTTGTCATTTGTTCTACCAACGATGTAGTAGGAACAATTATAATTGTTTTCATGTTGTAGTATCTGGCTATCATATATATGATTAAAGACTTGCCAGACGCCGTAGGAGACAAAAGAAGTTGTCTACCATACTTGACTGTCTCATGGAACGCTTCGAGTTGGTAATCTCTAGGAGCAAAGGGTAAGTTTAAGTCTTCTACATTCCAATCTTTGAGTTTATGTTTGTGTCCGATGACATCTTCTACGCCCTCAAAATCAAATCCTCTTTCTCTACAAAACTCGTCAATGTAGGGTAGTAGACCTATGTATATCTTCTGAGTTTTTAGAGAGAATAGTCTTACTTTACCATCCCACCATTTGTTTTTGTATGACGGCATGAACTTAGCGCCAGGTACAGTAAATGAAAAGAAATCGTATAAGTCTCTTGCAAGACCTTTATCGCAATTTACTTTTAGAAAACACTCGTCTACCTTTGAGACGGTGACTAGATTAGACATAAGGTTGTCCATGGAACCAACTGACTAGTGATACCCTAGTCCCTCTGGTAACTGGCGTTACTTGGTGATGTACAAAAGAAGGAAATACTATAAGACTTCCTCTTTCTTTTCCACTGAATGGAACAGTTTGAATAAATTCATCAACAGAAACAGTCTGAAGACTTTCGCTGTTTCTCAACATATCGAACATTCCTCTTGGTTCTATCCACTGAAACAATCCACCCTCATAGTCTTCTGGATTTGATAATTGAATAGTAGAACTTAACTTTCTGTATTTGCCACCGGCAGATTGCGGTTCATCGCTTGAATCTGTATGCCATGTGTAGAAGTCTCCAGTTACTCGTGCATCTGGTCTATGTCTATATGTCGTGTATTGATGATGTTCTACATAGTCCCATTGATGTAACCAACCAGCATCAGCTGACGCCATGTTGATTCCTTTTTCTATTTTGTCTGAAATCTCGAATGGAAACTCGTTATGTATTAACCATCTGACATCCGATTGTCTGATATTGTCATCTACGTTTCCTTGATTATTATTCTGAAACTTTTCAGCATCTGGATCGTTCTCGTTATTGCCTGTACCAGATACAACCTCTTCATATCTTTCAGAGAATGCTTGAATTGTATCACATTCATGTTCAGTTAGATAACTAGGATATATCATTGCGAATTTCTTAAGGTTCATTATTGGCCTGCCATGAACTTACGCCATTCTATTGTGTTCTTAATTGTTTGATGTCTCCATGTGATATTATCCATGCATCTCTTTACAAAGTCAACAGTGACTTGTAAATAGTCAATCTTAGCTTGTAATTCGACTAAATCTTTATCAGAGTTGAAGAAGTAATTAAAGTCTGTTTTCATTATTTTTAGACCATCAAATGGGTCTGTTTGCCAACCAAACTTTTTAATCAAATCATCGTCAAGTTTACCATTGAACCACATCCACTTATACTTAAGTAGTTCGTTGTAGTCTTGGTTGTATTTCTTTAACAGTAAGATTTTACTGGTTAATAGGTCTGAGTATTTTGCGTGTAATTTGGGTACATGTAAAGATGCCGTATCAAGTTCGATATCGTCTATCTCACAATCCTTTTCCCATTCTGCTTTCAATTGTTCTAAGTTCATAATATACTATTATACTACAGTTTGTAGTAAATTACGAGGTGGTTTTTATCTCGTAATACGAAAATCTAAATGATACATTGACTACTGCCGGTTCGGCATCTGCGCCTGATTCCAATTCGATTGACCCTAGCGATGTAGGGAATGCATCATGAAATCTTATGTATCTATTAGGTAAATTTTTATTTGTGTTTATAACTAGTGTTATATCTGAGTACTGATTTCTATCGTTATCAATAGATGCAAGAACATTCGTTCTAGTCACGGCAGTATCCGTGTATGTGCCATATAGTTTTGGGTCACTTAGGGGTACGATAGAGTCTATCCAGTTGTACATCTCAACAAAGTTCTCTAAGTCTTCGTCTACTAAGAATGATACTTCTAATGTATCAAATGATGCCTTATCGCCTGGAAAGAATGCATCTAGACCAACACCCGCTGACTGAACAGTCTCACCAAATTGAACACCTGGTATGTTTACTGTTCTTACATAATACTCTACAGTAGGAACTTTATCTATTAAAAGTCTAAAGTTATTTCTGTTTAGTATCGATTTGTTTATATCTGTTTTTATACCCATAATACTATTTATGTGAAAAGGGGACCGAAGTCCCCTAAAGTTTTACTTCTCGTTTACAAATTCGTTTAATAATCTTGCAGTTGAAATAACATCTTCCGTGGAAACGAATTGGTCACCTAATGGTTTCTTATCGTTTGGGAAATTATCGTTATGTTGGACGATAGAATCATTATTTCTATATATGTTTCCAGTGAGTATACTCTCACTCTGTTGAAGTAAATCGGCTCTGATTTCAAAGCCACTTTTAGGTTGTGTATTGTTCATACTTTCTCCGTGTGTGTGTCGTACTGTATTGTACAGTAGTATTTAGTACGCTAAAAAAAAGGGACTCTGAGAGTCCCTTCTTAATTCGAATAAATTCGAAACTACTAAGTTTACAGGATGTTTGAAACTGCAATCTTTCTGTAGTATTGGTTTGTACCAGCAGTGGCCATTCCGTTTGCAGGTGTAGCACCAACAAAAGGATTAGATACCATTCCGTATCTTGTTTTAAAACCAATTTTCGGTTGGAATGTGTTCTCACCAACTGCACGAACCATTTGTAATGGAACGTAAGGGCAATAGAACATACCAGCGTCATATGGGTTTGAACCTCTATAACCAACTGTCATGTAATCAGACCCAGCATATGGATCGATATACACTTTAACTCTTCCGTTAAGAACACCAGCAAATGTATTGCCTGTGTCATCAACATTCAAAGAAGTTGAAAGTGCTGGAGCGTAATCTAATACGCCTGCCATTGAAAGAGCAGATGCAACGTCTGAAGAACATAGAATAAAGTTACCTTTACCTCTACGAGTTTCTTTAGCAATTACGTTTGATTCTCTTTCGATTTGGAATAACAAACCTTTGAACTTCTCAACTGACCATCTTCCGTTAGCGTCAACATCTAAGTTGAATGTACCAGCAGATGCAGTGCCTGTGGCACCAGTCTTAGCTTGTATATTCACGTTTCTTACTACTTCCCTGTTTATTTCAGCAAGGATTTCAGAAGAAAGGATGTTTGCCAACTCAGATTCAGCGTCAAGACCGTGGATAGCTTTTAAGTCTTGTGCAAGTTCGAGTGTGTATTCGGCTTTTAATGCTCTAGATACAGCAGTTACAGTTGATTTCTCAATTGTAAATGACATTTCGGCGAAATCGTTAGTTCCTGTGTCGCCTAATGCTTCTGATGTAGCTGTGCTCATACCAGTAGGAGTTGCGTTAGCATACGCACTCGAACTAGCAAATGGATCACCTTCAACAGCGGCATAGTTGCCGGCAACTGCATTTTCAGCAGTAGCAGATGCTTGTTGTACTTCAAGTACACCCATAGCTTCTGTCTGTTTCAATCTGTCAGCAGATTGAGTTGGGTAATCGTTATATCTTGCTTTCATAGCAAAGATAAGTCCTGTAGGACCAGTCATCGGTTGAACACCGCAAATGTCGTAAGCAACGAGATTTGGCATGGCTCTACGCACTAAACTAATTAGGATTGGATCCCAGTTAGATATGGCAGAACCAGTAGCATTAATAGGTGCAGCTTCTGAGAGAGTAGCTCTATCTTCGTTTAGGGCTTTCTCTTGGTTCTCAAGAATTACTGCTGTGACTGCTCTTTTGTAGTTGTCTTCGATTTTTGGTAAATCGGAGTGTTCTAGAATCGGGCTCCACTTTTCTTGTAAGTTTTCTGATAAAAACATTTGTTTTTTCCTATTAATTAAACCTTTAGATTATCCTAAAGGTTTTAGTTTACTAATTGCTGAAGTATAAGCATTCATTGCAGGGTCAAGTCTGACTTCATTCTCTTCTGAGAAATCACCAGTTCCTTCTTCTACTACAGTATCTTCAGCGATGTTTCCATCTTTTGGAAAGTAAGCATTCTTTAGTTCTTGAACTTTATCACTAAAGTCTTCAGCACTAATGAAATCTACACCTTCTGCAAGTGAATTCATCTTCTCTGTTTGTGATTCAGTAAGGTCTTTACAGGCCTCAATTATCACATTGCCTCTTTTGAGTTGGTCGTTTTCTTGAACAACATCCATATTTTTAGATACTTCGTTGTCTAGTTTATCTTCCATCTCATCAAGACGATTTGCGAGTTCATCAATAACATTGTATTTATCTTCTGGAATCTCAACATAATGTTCTACGAACAATGTTTTAAGTCCATCAATAAAGTTATCTGTCATCTCTGACCTCAAACCTCTTTCTATAGCAAGTTCGTTTTCTTTCGTCCACTCTTCTGCACAATACGATAGATACTTGTCAACTGCTTCCGTTAGGTCGCCTTTAACAGTTTCTACTGAGGTTTTTAAATTATTTGAATAAGTTGTTTCTAACGCTTCTTTTATTTCTGCCACTTTAGAAGTAACTGCAGCCTTAAAGATAACTCTTGCTTTCTCAGAATTTTCTTCTGATAGGTCAAGTGCTTCTGAGATTTTAGATAGGTCGTCTTCTATTTCCATCTCAACAAGGTCGGAATCGATATCGGAGGATTCTTTAACATCCTTCTCATCTTCATCTTCGTCCTCATCTTCTTCGTCTTCGTCTTCTTCTTTCTTAGCTTCAATAATTGAATTGTAAGTTTCTTCGACTGTTTCTTCGTCTGAATTCTTTAAGAATTCTACGATGCTTCTCGCAATCTCTGCTTTAGTCAAGGATTCGTCAACCTCTTTTGAGTCTTCATCATCTTCACTGTCATCCATTTTAGAATGCATTGCTTGTAAATCTGATTTACTCATATCCTTCATTGCGTTGACCATAGCCTTGATAGTTTGCATCTTAGAAGGTTTCTCTGATTCAGATACTTCTTCTTCTTTAACATTCTTCAACTTAGGTTGCTTCTCGGCAGGGGATTCACCTTTCTGTTGTGGGTCGCCACTAACTTCTTTGGTTCCTTTCTCTGCGCTCTTAACTGATGCAACTGCTTTGTCAACAGGATTTTCTTCTGGTTTGACGACTTCAGCCTTACCACCTTCAATTTTGGCGGCGTCGGATGAACCTTGCTTAACAGGTTTTGAGTCACCTTTTTGAGCTTTATCAGTCGGCTGTTTCATAGCCTCTTCTATCGCTTGTTCTAGGGATTTTTCTAAATCTGCCATTTTTTTCTCCTGTTTGAGTTTTAGCTTAACTCTTTTATTTATATATTATAGGTTCTCTACGAACTTTTTCCACATTTTTAGTTTGGTTTCTTCGAGTTTGTTCATTTTGGTATTACGCAAAGTATCACGCATTACTTCAACATCTCTAGCTCTTAGTACACCAGACTCATAGACCCATTCTACACCTTCCATGATTCCTTCAACGAAGGCCTCAGGTGCGGAGGGGTCTGCAACGATATCAGCTGCGGTTGCAAGTTGAAAATCGCCTTTAACATATTGGGCACCACCTCTTTGTTCGAGCGAACCCAAACCTCGTGATGATACGCCAAGTTTTGCACCATCATTAATCAAATTTCTTACGATTTGACCATTTGGAGTGCTTAAAATCTTTGCTCTTCCCATGAAATTAGAGCCATCTTCTTCTAATTTTGTTATCATGTGAGATACTTTGTCTAAATTAATTGTTGGTCCATCTGGATGTCCCAACTCACCGAATGCACGTCCTTTCTCTACGAACTCTCTGCAATATCGGTCTACTTCTTTTTTCATGACTTCTTTAGGGTATACACGGCCATTTCTGTTTTTAATATCAGCCTGCATGAATACACCTTCGATGAAATATTCTTTTTCACCTTTCTCGTTTTCTTCTACGATTACTGGTTCAATTGCGTAATCAACAAATTCAGATATTAGTTTCATTTATAACTCCTAAAATTTCCTTTAATGAGATGTCGTCTTCATTCATTTGTTTCATTACCATTTTTATATGCTTCATCTCTTTTTCAGCTTCTTTCATGTTTCTGTATGGGTCTCCCATTGAGACTGTATTAACATAAACATGAATCTTGCCTCGTTTATCTTCGCCAAACCTTATGTCCAGAGTTTTACCGCCTACTTTTTCAGTAGCCTTCTTAACTTCAGTCTGTCCTGAGGGAAGTTTAAACTTCGCTTCATTAAGACTAGTTGTTATCTGTTCCCAAGTTTTCGCCATTTGTCCAATCAACTGACATTTCGACTCTTTTCATGTCGACCTGGTCAGCAGCCTTTTGTTTGATACCTTGATGTATACTATCCTGGGCATCTTGTAATTTTCCGGACTCTATTTGGTCCACTATTTGTTTAGCTATTTCTGACATTAGTAGTCATCTCCTTCTTCTTCTTCACTATCATGTCCTTCTGAATCTATTTCTTTCTGTATTCTAGAAATATCATCGTCTGTAAAACGAAGTACATGCTTTCTGATATAATCATCAGAAAAATATTTACCAATAAATGACTCAGCCTGTGAGAGAATATCTAATCTTTCTCTTATAATCTCACCTTCTTTTAATTCTTGAAAGTGATTGTCTGTCGCAAAATCATAATGTATGAAATCTTTTATTGCATCAAATTCTGCACCTGATACAATGTTCTTTAAAATCATTTGTGTTCTAAGTAAATCAGTAAATAGTCTAGCAAACTTAGTTTGCAGTCTACTGGTGAACTTATTAAACTTAAGTTCATCTCTACTGATTTCAGATGCCCTACCCATATTGAAACCATTCTCGGCCTCAAGTCTTGAAGTAGGAACATTCAGAGAACGATATAACTTCTTCTTGAAGTATTCTATATCTTCTATCTCAGCCAAGTTTTGTCCACCTGGAAGAGTCGTAATCTCTGTTCCTCTGCCACCTTCTCTTCTAGGTAACCAGAAGTCTTCTAACATTGATTGATGTTTTCTATCGTCTTTAACTTCGCCCGTATCTGCATTATAAACAAGTTTATTTCTATACCTGTTCATAGTATCTGCAAGATATTGTTCTGCCTTAGCTTTTGGCAAGTTACCAACATCAATATAGAATATTCTTCTTTCTGGTGCCCTTGATATTCTGTAAATAACAAGTGCATCTTCCATCATTGATAACTGATTTGCAGTCTTCAATGCCTTGTGTAAGTATCCAATTACAACATTCTTCGTGTAATCTAACATACCCGAAGTAGTATAACTGATTGCCTCTGGTGCAATTCTTACTGTAGAACCTTCTGAGGCACTACCTTTATCAAATCCTTTGTCGTTGAAGACATAAAACTCTTCAACTCTCTTAATAACATCGATTTTTGTTTTTGCGTCTTTCTCTTTCTCGACATTACGAACTTTCTTAACTTTTAATGGGTCAATATTTCTAATATCAACCATGCCTGCCTGAGGTCTCTTGGAATCTACTATTTTGTGGAAGTAGATACGACCATCGACATACCATTTTCTGAATATCTCGTGCGAATTTTGATGAAATTTCATTAAGGAAAGAATTTCCCTAAACTCAGCATGCATTTTCTTCTGAATTGCATCTGATAAATCTACATCTCTCAAGTCTAACGAGACTACTCTATCTTGGGTATCTGAAACTATACATTCATTTACTATATCTTCTATAGCAATGTCACACTCAGGTACAAGAGATGTTTCTCGGTATCTTCTAATGAGGGCGACCTCATTCTTGATACCACCTTCCATATCGATGTAGGAACCATATGCCCCACCTGATATATAACCGCCTGGTGATTGTTGAATAATGGGCGTGCCATCATCTTCCTGCGGTGCAACAAATGAAGTGGCCGTTTTCTTGGCCACATCCGTTGTTCGTAACTCGTCTTTCTTACGAGTAATTTCAAATCCTAAAATATCCATAACTATATTTATAACACCCAATTAGGCGTTAATTTCACTTTATTTTTAAAGAACTCTTTCCCAATGCGAGTACTGGAATTCAACATCAAATGTCTCCAATGTATCAACTGTCTCGTAAGATAAGTCAATCGCACCAATAGAGGTGGGAAACATATTAAAGAATTCGTATCTTGCAAGGACTGAATCGTCTTTGTTTAATTGTTCGACAAATGCTCTGTCTACTAGGTAATCTAAATTAGTTTGTCCCTCACCACTGTCTAGTGCTTGGATGTCTGTTTGCCATCCTTCTAGAGCAGTCCTTGATGAGAATTCTACGTCATTAATTATTGTTACTGTCCAAGGTTCAAATGTTCTGTCTCCTGCGAGTTTCAGTGTATGTCCTCTGAACTGTTGTTCTACAACACCTAATGTAGCAGCGGGAATTTGTGCTGATTGACATAAAAATTCAATCTTGTTACCTGTTCTAGGTATAAAAACTCTAAATCGGTTAGCTCTGGGCCCACCACCTAAAAGTTGTGCTTTGAATTGGTCTATACTTGCCATCTAATTACTCCTTATACTGCGCCGTAAATTTCTTCAAACTGAACACCACTTCTAGCGGCAACAAAGTTTAAAGTTATGTAGTTGATTGATTTAGCAGGTTTCAAGAATATTGAACAAACGAATTCGTTTCTATCTTGAACTGCATCTGTATTGTTTGTTTCGTCACAAACTACTGAGAAGTCTACTAAACCTCTTCTGTTCTTCACATCTCTTAAGAAAGGTTCTACACTTGCACGGAATTGAGCCCTTGTGAATGAATCGTTAAATTCAAACAATTGAGCTTTAGCCGCAGTAGCGATTGCCTTTTCTAATACGATGAATAGTCTTCTTACATTGATTCTATCGAATGCACTAGGACTTGTTAATGCAGTCTTATCACCAAATAGTACAGTACCCTGTCCAGGGAATGTAACTATCGGATTAATTCTTGCACGATATAGGTCATCTCTAGATGCTTGTTTCGGATTGAAAGCAAGTTTAGTGATACCTAAGTACTGTCCTCTTGAGAACCCAGCAGGTGAGAACCATGGGTCTTGAAGTAAGTCACTTCTTGCCATGATGCCTGCGGTGTGTCCACATGCAGGAATCCAACAATATTTGTCGTTGTACTTCTCGTATTGATAAGTCCAACCACTGTCGAATACTGCGTAAGAACTAGATGTGCAATTTGCGTAATCTGCCTTAACATTTGTTGATTGAGTTGATTCACTTGCGACACCAACTACTGAAGTTTTTCTAGGTGATGCAATTGCAATACAGTCTTTTCTTAACTCTACGAGTTGTATTGCACTGTTTACTAATGAATTATGGTTTGCAACTGTATCTACTTCTGACTCAGAACCACCCCCAGCGTCACTCAATGTTGAACCAACTACTAAGAATGAGATATCTATTGTTTCTGCATCAGCAAAATGTGTATCCCAAGCAGCGGTTTTTTGTGCGACTGTTGAATTTTTTCTTCCATCTGCACCACCAGTTAGTGATGTACTCTCTGGAAGAGCGGGTCTAGTGAAAGCAGTACTAACTGCCTGTTGCAATGTTCTAGTCTCATTAGCAGAAGCGTAAACTCCTGTTGAATGACCAGACCACCATACATGTGTAGATTCTCTCTCTAACACATCTTTATAATAATTTGAATTACCTGTTGAGTCTTTTGCATCTGACCCTAATGATAAGAATGCGTGTGATTCTAACACAGCACCTTTAGTGCCTGTGAATAGACCATCTTCGTCTGATACGACAACATGGACTTCATCATTTACAGAACCAACTAATGTGGCCCCTGCTGATGTTCCTGGTGCCTTGTCAAACAATGCATAGTGTTCCCAAAATCTATCAATATTTTCATTATCAACAATAGCAGTTGTAAGACCAGTCCCAGCGGGTTGACCTAATGCCTTGATTGTTAATGTTTGTGATGCGATTCCTTCAACTGAATAATGCGTTGAATGATTTGTGAATTTGATGATGTCGCCAACTAAGAATGATGCGCCTGCATCGGTTACTACTGAAGTAGAACCAACTGCGTAGCCTGACCCATTGTTGACAGCAGTTACAGCGTCATTGAAATATGCGTTGGAAGATGCACACATTGAAACTTTAAGTGAGTTACCTAAAGCGCCTGCGTATCTTGCCACCCATTTTCCTACTGTACCATTTTGTCCACCTGATTTATAGGTGTTTACATAGTCATCTGAATGTTTTAATAATGTTGCTGAGTTGCCTGATGCGTTTGCGTTAAATAGACCAGTGTTAGATATTCTAACTACTGATAATGAAGACCCATATCTCAGGAAAGACTCGGCAGTGTAGAAGTCTTCAACAGATGCGTTATTGTCTGCTGGTTTGTAGAATTCTTCAACTAGTTGTTGTCCATCTGAAAGGGTTTTTACCTCATCAACAGGTCCCCATTGGAATACGCCAGCGAATCCACCTCTTGTTGAGGATACTGCTGGAACAACATTCGATAAGTCAATCTCTTTGACTTGAACGCCTGGTGAAACTTGAAATGCCATACTTTTCTCCTGTTAATGTATTTGTTACATTGTAAAAGTTGTTTACACTTTTATTTATATATTTATATTATCTAAGAACTCTTTAGAGGAGTTTTTCTTGTTGTGCAACTGACCATGCCTGTCCTTGAGAGTCAACAATCGTCTCAGCCCCATAGTTATCACCGAATACCCCTGCTGGTAACATATCATCCTCAATCATCTTTTGTTGTTCTGAGTATAACAAGTCTTTTACAGCGGTATCTGTCAGATGCGTAAAAAATTCTGTAGTAACAAACCATGCAAATAATACACAATTCATCACCATATCATCATGATACCCTCTATCTGCCTCAAAAGACGACCCTTTATTAACAAAAGTCATTAACTCTGTTATTGTCGGTCTATCTACTACAGTGAGTCTATTCTCTTCTAATAGTTCTTTGAGAGTGGAACATCCAACTCTCTTAATTTTTCTAGACATTGTAATGCCGATATCCTTTGCATGTGTCATTCCTTGAACGAAAACATTTGGATATTCTACATCATAATGCAATTGTGTAGCGACCATCGAACCTTCTGCGTTATTTTCTATAATAACTAAAGCTTCATTATATCTACTACAGTACTTATTTATTAAATCCGGAAACAGCATGGGGCTAATCATGTTATCTCTATAAGTACAAACTTGTTTAAACGGTCTCTGAGACACATCGAAGATACTAAAAGTAGAGTAATCAAACCCTCTTCCTTGTGATACATCGACTGTAACTACATAGTTATGATTCTCCATTGGTTTATCATATACTGTTAGACCGTCTTTATGCCATTCACCGTCTAGGGCTCTCATACCCAATAAGGTGTCTGCGTTGATAAGAGTATTACCTGTTCCTAAGAATGAGTTACCATACTCTTGTTCAAACTGCGCCTCTGAGGTGTTTGCAATAGTCTGTTTCTTCCATGCCTCATCACGACCAGGAACATCTTGCCACCCAATAGTAAATGCTTCATATTCTGATTGTTTGTGTATTGCACTCTCATATATCTTATGAAACATGTTACCAACACCGTTCGCAGTCGAGGTGATGATAACCTTAGAGTCTTTACCCGATGTTACCACTGGATATGTTGCAGTATAGAAGGTCTCTGCATCTTCTACGAATGCAAACTCATCTAGATATAGCATGTTAATAGACATACCACGAATAGAACTTGAAGATGTTGCGGCTGCGACTAGTTTACTATCATTGCCGAACTCTATGTTACCTTTGTTTAGTATTTTAACACCCGGCTGTAAGAAGAAGGGAACGGTCTCCAGCATGGTTACGATACGAGACACCATCTCTCTGGCAATCGCACCTTTGTTCGCCAGAACAGCAACGGTGACTTCTGGAGTGAACAATATGAACCATAGTAAGTAAGCACATGATGTTATTGATTTACCACTCTGTCTGGCTGCAAGAACTACGTTAAATCTATTGTCATTGAAGTGATTTATGAGTTTATCTTGATAACCACGGAGTTTAAATGGCACTAAACCTTCGTCTAGTGATATAATCTGAGTATAGTTTTCAATAAAGTGGCATGGGTCTGAAGAACATTTTTGATATTCTGCTATCTGTTCTTGGGTGTACTTAGTTTCTGTACCCGCCCTTTTGATTAAATTGTTACCTAAGTAACCTTCGTTCTTCGCTTGAACCATATTTTAGTCTTTGTTCTTTTTTAAGAACTTCTGTAATTCAGAAGTTGACCCAACATACAAATGATTGTGTTGTTGTCCTATCTTCTGTTGTTCTTCGCCCTCTAACTTCTTCATTTTACTCTGTAAATCTAGAAGTTTCTCTGCTGTTTCACCCACTGTTTTGATTAACTGACCTGCAACTTCATATGCACGAGGGTGTTCTGTTTCTTTTGATAATTGTAGTATGCCTTCGATTGCATCTTGTCCTCTTTCTACGAGTCCATACAGATTTTCTCTAGCGTACTTGTAGTCTGTTTCCATGTTCTCATGTCGAGTTGGAAGTGTAACTACTCTTGTTTCTTTTTTGATTTCCGATTCTATATTTAGAAGGCCATCTAATGTTTCATCTATTTCATTCATATTTAACTATTGTCTTCTTCACTGTAATCATCTTTAACACCATCGTCATAGAATGTGACATTCTCTGCGACAACAAATGTGTCATCTGCATCTACTGAACCCACAAACTGTAACTTGTTGATTGCGGATGTCATGTTGACAGCTGCACTTAGTACTATAGATAATTTGTTAGCTGCGATACTCGTTATCGTTGGGTTTGTTGTAAGATTAGTTCCAAATACTTCATCACCTACCGATATACTAGTATTTATTGCAGTAGGAAAGGTGACTGTGGAGGTGTTGTTTACTAAGTTAGATGACTCTGCAAAAGCAGGTTCATAGTGTTTAACCTCTTTGACTAATCCTGAGGCACCTATTGTTGATGATGTAAATGTATTAGAGTTGTCACCAATGTAAGTTCTTTCAACAACACTTTTAATTATGTTACCAGTATAGATAGGACCAAAGAAGTATGTCTTCATTGTGAAGTCTAAAGTATACTCTATAACTCTTCTATCTTCCATAGAACCTTCGTAATCGTCTTGGAATGATACAGAGTTTAGAACTATGGGTACATCTCTATGGTCTGCCATGGAGTCAACCATTTTCATTGTGACTGTATACTCTGGTTGAAAATATGGTAATATCTGTTCTACTATTTGTAGTGCATCGTTCATGTTCTTAGTTAGAATAGACAATGTGAAATTTAAGTTGTATGGTGCAGGTGCGTATTGAAACCCTTTCTTGCCATTTGATTCCATGACAGGTTTGACAGCTCTTATGAGTTTATTCTGTTGTCTTTGCACATCGTATTCAAAACCTGTAAGTTCAAATGCCATCCTTGGCAACGATATTGCACTCCTATTCCTATCAGACAGATTTGCTTCTTCTGATATTCTATCTAAGAATTTTTGTTTTGGTCCATATGATATTGGTACCATAGGGGAAGACAGAATTGTTCCGTCTGCCTTGACTTTCTTAAACTCTATATTATTGAACATTGTACCAAAGACTGATACACACCTCTTTATAGTTTCATTGTAAAAATATGTTCCGAACATTATGGTTCTCCAAATGGATTTGTTTCACTCAAGTCTAAGTATGATGAATCTTTATTCTCAAAGTCTAAGTTTTGAGCAGCTGCATCATTGTTAAATGTCATTCTGTCGTCTATTGAACCAATAGTAAATGTTGCACCATTGGCACCATTTAGCACATCACCAACTTGTAGTGTTGTTGTGATATCTTTCGCAAGTAGTTTACTTGTTGGTTGATTCCAAGATACGACTTCTGCAACAACTGTACCACTAAGAGAAAGATTCTCATTAGCAATATAGTCTTGAGAATTTCCAGATGTCATTGTCATATTTAATGAGTATGCCTGTTCGTCTTCTATGAGGTCTATATCAGCAACACCAGTGTCAAAGTCTTCTTGACTGTATTCAAATAGTTCACATCTCATCTTAAATACAAATAGTTTACCTACTTGATAGAATGGGTCTTCGTGTTCTACAAATTTTATCTCAAACATTGAACCACTAAGAGGGAAGTAAATTAAATCTCCTTCGTTGGGTCTAAATGATGTTGCAAGGTTTGAATCTAATGATATGAATCTTTCCCATGTTCTTAATGCGATTACGAATGTTGCCTGGTCTCTTATCTGTAGACCAAACTTAGACATTAAGTCTCCTTCGCCTTCGAATCCATCTGTACTTTCGATGTACATCTCAACACCATACGCATCACCAAATTTAGATTGAACATCTTCATTGAGTATACTATCCTCTTCGATAACTTGTCGAGGTAAGTACATGCAGTCATGACCATAGAATCTAAGTGACTCTACAACTAAATCTTCGTAAAGATGTTGTTCTGAGTTTACTGCATGGTTGAAAAATACATTAGTAGGCATAATTTATTAACCCATCATGTCCATAGGCAACATGTCATGATTCAATCTTGATTCGTCTTCTAATCTTTGAATCTCTTCTTTGGCTTCGTCTTTCATCTGTTGTCCGTCTAGTGTAATTCCGCCCGGAAGTGCAATACCAGAGAACTTAGATAAGTTTTCGCCCCACTGATACTTACATAATGCAGTGGCGTATTTCTTTAACCACATATCGTTGTATACATCTGTAAAGTCATTTGGGTCTATTTTTCTATAACATTCTATAATTAACCATTCGCCATCGTTTATCATATTTCCATCCATATGGAGATATAGTCTGTTCTGGTGTTGGTTGTAGTTAATGGGTGTTCTACCTATAAGAACATCGTTCATTAACTGAATGTGTTGTTGTGCCATTTGATAATTCAACATGTTAGTTGAATTTAGACTGAATAGGTCATTCAATCTTAATTGATATCTCATGTCAAACATGTTTAGGGCAGACTTGTCTGCGAATGGGAATATGTTTAATACTGCAATGACTGACTCTGGTAAAACAATATAGTTTTGTTGAGTAGCGAATTGTTCATTGTTGTAGTACTGAGTACCTGCGGCTGATTCTGTTTCAGTCTCGTTGGTTTTCATACCAGTTTTCTTGGCACTAGTTACCTGATGTTTGAGATAAGTCTTAAGAGTACCATCATAGTGGTAGTTATGGAAATATTGTAGAGCCTCGTCTATTCTATCATCAAATTGGTCATCATCAATGTTGATTTCCAAGATTGGCGCACCAAGTTTCCTCTTGATGTATTCTTTAAATGTTGCTTTACTGTTTGGTTTTGCCATAGTAGTATTTCCTGTTTATACTACTATTTATAGTAAATTTAATCTTGGAAGAAAGTTTTGGTTTGAAGTCTATCTATCTTCTCGTCTATACGCTCGATTGAGTCTATAATACGCTGAAATGTCTGTTCCATTTGTTCTCTGGTAACATACTCTTTGGCAATTTCTTCTCGTGTTTTGTTGATTAGAATATCCATTCTTTTCTGTTCAGCAAAGATTCCTCGAATCATCCATCCGACAGGAATTACAACAACAGTTAAAACGATGTTCCAAAGTAAATGTGGGTCTACGACTATATCCATACCGTTATTTATGAATATGTGCTACTGAATAAGCTTGCCGAAGTGGTCTGTTTTGAAAATATTATCAAGTTTTTCTATCTTTGCCTCATCATCATCAATGAAACTGGCTCTATCATTTTCAGGTACACTCAAGTCCATGTTGAATGAGATACTATATCTATCTTTATCTGTCGTGTTTACTGATACCATATGCATCAACCCACTAGGGAACAAAACTATGTCTCCTGTTTTAGGTTGTATACCCCACGACTCTTCCATTCTAGGAGTACCCACAGGCATACCCACAAAATGTTTTGCCGTCTCTATGAATCTAATATCACCTTCATCACCATCTGCATTGATATAACAAGCACCAGAATAACTACACCCATTATGTAAATGAGGTTGATTGAATCCATGTTTGTAGTTTATGTTTCCCCAAGCATTATGCATATTAACTTGACCAGCACCAGGTACAAATCCACAGTATCCTAACAGTTCGTTCTGAGCCATCTTCTTAATGTTTCTCATCAACTTATTGAATATGGGATTATTATCTATACCATCATTTGACTGCCAACCATGACCAGCATTAGACCTATTTCTTCCTTGTGGGTCTCTCGTTCTCATCGCATCCATTTCGTTCTTCAATAGTTCGAAATATTCAGGAGTAAGTCCTTCTACTTTATCTTCTGGTTCTCTCAACCATTGTCTCATACATATTACTGCTGGACTGAATAATTTAATCGCCATCTACATCTCCTTTATGAAACGGACACTCTGGTGGTGGTTCCATTTCTTTAAAGTTTTTACCTTTACTTTTCCAATGACCTTCAGCTCTGTAAGCACCCATTTGATTTGGATTCTCATCTGTAAGTTTGGCATACTTAGTTCTATTTATTTCATCCATTCCAGGCAAATCTTGATGTCTGTTTTCACCTCTGTCGGTGTGCCAGGACTTCTCATCTTTTAATTGATATGTTGCCACCCACTCTTCTCTTTTGAACGGTATGATTTGAACCAAAGGAGTTCCTTTTGGTATAACAAAGGAGTGTTTAACTTTGGGATAGAAAATAATTTGTGAATTGTCTTGATTGATATTAAAGTCGTCTGTATCTATAACACCCTGCCATGTTGCGAAGTGATTGTTTTGAAATAGAAATGGGTCTAAGTAAAAACATGAATACCCTTTAGGTGTTATTATGTTCCAGGCATTTCTCATTTTAAATGCATCTTTAACTGGACCGTCTTCACCTAGATAACTAAATGCATAACCAAACTGACCTGCTGGATGAGAAGGAGATGCCTGACCTTGTTTTCTGGAATCTTGAAATTCGTTAGTACCACTTTTCTTTTCATTCTCTTCAGCATCAGTTGTATATGTAAAGGGACCATCTACATTAACTTCCATGTCTCTATTTGCAAGAATCAACCAACCAGATTTTAACCAGTCATCCATAGCAGGACAAGCACGAATAGTTTGCATTCTCTTACCTCTATCGTGTTGAAAGACTTTCATCTTTTTAAACCAATCGGGTGCTAGAGATTTAGCTAAAACCGGTTTAAAGTCTCTAAGACTCTCTTCGTTAAATGTAGTGAAATCTATCGTTGGCATTATATAATTCTTCCTTTTCAATAAGTTCTATTTCGTCACCTCTAAGTACTATAGAACATCTGTCTGCGTATCTGGCCCTAGAATTTGGTGCATCTGCACCATGAGGTATTCTTCCGTCAAACATCAATAGTCTGTTTGGTTTAAACTCGACACTGCCTATTGAATGTTTTTCTATGTGTTCATCTCTACCGTCTAAACCTGCTTGATAAACATCGGGTTCATAGAATCTTAAATCACCACCCCATGCAGGATTCCAGAATGTGTTGTAATAATATAGAAACGATATGTTCCAATCATCTTCAGCTGCACAATCTGAGTGAGTTGTTCCGTGTTGACCATGAGTCTGAGAATTGGTGCCCATGTATTGAAATCTTTTCCATTTGAATTGAAAATCTGTACATATTCTTCTATTAAACCATCTAGCGGACTCAGTTGTCCAATCATTTTCGCCCTTTTCCATCATCGGTGCGCCATTATTATCTGTCTTAAAGAAAGATGCTCCCCAAAGGGAGTGGTGCGGTAAACCTGTAGGATGTTGTGCGTTTACTTGATTCGATTTAGACCATCTAGGTCCTTGACTAATAGTTTTATGAACCCAACGATGTATCGCTGGTTCAAGATAGTCATCAATCACATAGATTTTATTTCCCAAAGGCATCTCTTGGATAGCAAAGGGTTTATCTATCTCAACTATTTCTAAGTCAAACTTAGACATACTACTATTCAATCAATGCTTGTTGCGGTTGAGGAAATCTATTAATGAAGTCATCAACATTTGGTAATAAATCTTCTCTAGTTGCCTTGACTTCATTCATTACATTGATGTAAATATTCCACATTACATCATAGTATTCTAATGCTCGTCTTGCATCTGACCTTAAAGGATGATTTGAACCATCTCTCGCAGCTGCCATAGTATCTACTAAACTTTCGAATCCATAAGAATTCATTTGTTGTTCTGTATACTCTCTACAAACATCATTGATTTGTTGACTGTATTGATTTGCTAATGTTACATCATTAGGTGGTGTAGAATTCTCAATGTAATTCTCAATTGCATCTGACTCTACATCTGTAAGTGAAAGTTTAACTTGGTCATCAAACTGAACATCGTCTTTCCACTCCATAATCTTAACTTCGATATCATCATAGATTAAAACATCATAGTCAAATCCCAATTCTGGTTTGTCGACATTCTCATGTCTCCATTCTAGGCCATTTGGTTTTCTGATAGTAAGATGACCATTCTCACAATAAATTAACATATTCATAATAACTCCATAATTTAATTTTTCTTTAAGACCACTTAAACACCTCTTTTGGTTGATGTTTGTTTCTTAATTTCTCATACATATTTAGGTGTTCTATCTGAGAGGTATCCATACCCTCAATCCAAGGACCGCCTCGTGTGTAATGTACAGCACAAGCACGCCACTTATCTTCTATTGTATCGTGTCCTTCTGTTATAACATACCACTCTGGTATCTCTGATATCTTATCTGTCCATTCGAATTGATGTAGATATTTACCACTTTCAGTATTAACAACTTCTGGTGTAAGTTTCTTACAGTCTTCGTGACCATTATTAAATATCATTAATGATGACCAAAGTTTTTTAGGGTAAGATACATTCTTTTCACCGTTAAATTTTGTTTCAGCATAACTATCAAAATCATACTGTACACATGCAACTGCATCATCTAAGTCTAAGTAGTAGAACATTGGTAAGATACTTTCATTGAATAGTATATCATCATCAATAAAAATACTAAATCCTTCATAGTTTTCTAAGTAAGGAATTAAGAATCTACTATATGTGAACTCTGTTGATTGAGCTGCATACTCTCTAGTATACTCTGGAATCTTTGATATGTCAAGATACTTAACCTCAGGAGTCCAATCTCCCAACATATCATGCACATCGCCTCTACCGGCACCAGATAATATACTACTTTTAACACACTTTGCACTTAACTCAGCGATATTAGTATGTCTAGAATCATAACCAATGTATATGTTTAGATGTTTACCCTTTGACAACTGGTTCACTTTCATGTTATAATCGGTTACACTTCCTCTGAAGTTCATCTTCAACAAGTCACTATGTATCTCTAAGTAACCACGAGTATATGCAAAAGATATTGAATAGTGTTCTGCATCTCGTTCTACAAGTTGTCCTTTCATCTCATCAATCATATCATCTATAGATGTCTCTGGCAAAGGTATAGCATCATGATTGTCCCATATCCATAAATCTAAATTTGGGTCATTCATTGTTTCAAATACACCAGAACGAACTGAACCTGGATGTATTGATAACTGATACATCAATTCTCCATGACGATTTTTACCTGCTGTACTTACGGTGCCTTGAATCGCATTCCATAAACCCTCTTCTCTGATACTGTCTACTAACCAATGAGCCTTGGCGCCATGATAATATACAGAGTTGATACTGTTATTCTGTTGGTCGTCAAAGTCTTTATCAGTGAAGTCTTGCATCTTCTGATATTCGTTATTTGAATTTTTGAAATCCATGGACGAAATTCCTGGTACAGGAGTTTCAGGTGGTGCAGTATATCCGTGGGGTAGAAAGTAATGATATGCCCATGCATGGGACTGTAGTTTATTCCAACCAAGAAATTTCTCTTCCTTGATTAGTTTAGTCATGTCACCCCATTTAACTTGTTTTAGTTTTCCGGTGTGATTCTCTGTAACATACTTTAATGATTTGTATGTGTCGGTTTCTTTGTAGTCTTTTAGAACATCGAACTGACCCAACTGTAGATGAAAACTCTTATCTGTTGGGTCGAGTCCTTGGAGTAATTCCTTTGTATGCTCGAATGATTTGCTTTTGATACTCATAATGTAAATTCCTAAATTGTCTTATATTTATGACGATATAGGAGTGCCTGGCCACGTTTGCGATAGAACACCATCCCCACGGATAACAGTTGTCTGACCTTGTCTAGCATATGTCGAAGGACTTCTATGGTCATAAGTAGAAGGTGTTTGACCTTGTCTAGCATATGTTGAAGGACTTTGATGTTGATATGTGAAAGGTGTTTGACCTTGTCTAGCATATGTCGAAGGACTTCTATGGTCATAAGTAAACGGAGTCTGACTACTTGAAGGATTTCTGTAAGTAAACGGACTTCTATGATTGTAAGTCAATGGTGACCTATGGTCATATGTCAACGGACTTCTATGGTCATATGTAAATGGTGTCTGAGCATTTCTAATAAATGGATTCTGAGCATTTACAGGATTCTGATAATTAGAAGTAGTCTGTCTGTTTCTTATATTAGGTTCTTGTTGAGCTCTAATATTAGGTTCTTGTTGGTTTCTAATGTTAGGTTCTTGTTGACTTCTAGCAAATGGATTTTGTGCATTCGCAATATAAGGAGTCTGAGCATTTCTGATATTCGGCTCTTGTGCTGATTGTTGTGCTGAACGAATATTAGGTTCTTGTTGACTTCTAATGTTAGGTTCTTGTGCATTACTAGGTGACTGACCATTTCTAATATTAGGTTCTTGTTGGTTTCTAATGTTAGGTTGTTGTGCTGTTTGCTGAGCATTCGCAATATAAGGAGACTGATAACTTCTTATATTAGGTTCTTGAGCAGACTGTTGTGCGCTCGCAATATAAGGAGACTGATAACTTCTTATATTAGGTTCTTGTGCGTTACTAGGTGACTGGGCACTTCTAATATTAGGTTCTTGTTGAGCTCTAATATTAGGTTCTTGTATAGACCTAATGTTCGGTTCTTGTGCGTTACTAGGCGTCTGAGCATTTCTAATATTAGGTTGCTGATTGTTTCTAATATTAGGTTCTTGTATAGACCTAATGTTCGGTTCTTGTGCGTTACTAGGTGACTGAGCATTACTAGGTGACTGGGCACTTCTAATGTTAGGTTCTTGTGCGTTACTAGGTGACTGAGCATTACTAGGTGACTGAGCACTTCTAATATTAGGTTCTTGTGCATTACTAGGCGATTGACCGTTTCTAGGCGACCTCGCATTAGCAATATAAGGTGTCTGTCCATTAGCAATATAAGGCGTCTGACTATTAGCGATGTACGGTGTCTGGCCGTTTCTTATAGCAGGACCCTGCGTAGGTTGAATAAATGGAGTTTGACCATTTGCAATGTAAGGTTGTTGTCCTATACTAGGGGACCTGACACTCGCTCGAGCGTTTGCTATTACCGGTTGTTGTGGCATTAGATATTACCCCTTACTATCATGTTTTTATTGATTATTAGATTCATTAGTTCTTAACCTGTGGAGACTGGAACTGATTACCAAAGTTATGAGCGAGCATTCCATTAACAAAGAAGTTATTGTTGTCTTGAACTCCACTTAAGTTATGTACTTCCATCTCTGAATGTTCTTCTACAGATACTATTTCTAAGCCCATTTCATCTTGTCTGTCAAACATTATACCATCTAACATACTAAAGATACTATCGCCAATTGCGATTTCATGAGTTTCTATATCTTGCATCCATTCATGTTCTCTAACTGATTTCTCAACATCTAATGCACCCCATTGACCATTTGGTAACATTAATGGATGAGTATCAGTCATTTGTAATACTCTTCCATCTGAGAATGTAACATCAAATATAGGACACATTCTTGGTTGCATGATTAGAGATATCTCTCTAGGTTCTAGAAGTTTTGTACTTTCGTTCCAAGTCATTACATATTGACCAAGAACACAATCTTCAATAGGCGAATGACTTCCATCTGCAAGCCATATCAATGAACCTGGAGCGAAGCAACCTCCGCCACCACCTGGGAAGTTGAACGGGTTACGGAATGAGTAAATACTTGGTTGTTGTCCAACAGATTGGACATTAACTCCAGTACGAGCATTATATGTAAACGGTTGTCTTGCATTAACAGTATACGGTTCTCTATGATTGTAAGTGAACGGTTGTCTGTTGTTATATGTGCCTGGTTGTCTTGCGTTATATGTAAACGGTTGTCTTGCGTTATATGTGAACGGCAACTGATAGGTAAACGGATTACGATATGTAAACGGCGACCTATGATTATATGTAAACGGATTACGATAGGTAAATGGATTACGATATGTAAACGGTGACCTATGGTTATATGTAAACGGATTACGATAGGTGAACGGATTACGATATGTAAATGGCGACCTATGGTTATAAGTGTAAGGACTTCTATGATTATATGTTGAAGGACTTCTATGGTTATAGGTACTCGGATTACGGTAAGTAAACGGTGACCTATGGTTATAAGTGTAAGGACTTCTATGATTATATGTTAAAGGACTTCTATGGTTATAGGTAAACGGATTACGATATGTAAACGGTGACCTATGGTTATAAGTGTTCGGTTCTCTATGTTGATAAGTGAACGGACTCTGATAAGGTGACCTATGGTTATAAGTGTTCGGTTCTCTATGTTGATAAGTGAACGGACTTCTATAAGGAGACCTATGGTTATATGTTAGAGGACTTCTATGGTTATAGGTAAACGGATTACGATATGTAAACGGTGACCTATGGTTATATGTCAACGGACTTCTATGATTGTAAGTAAACGGACTCTGATAAGGTGACCTATGATTATATGTACTAGGTTGTCTATTACTATATGTAGAAGGCGATTGATGTTGATAAATCAACGGCGACCTATGGTTATATGTCAACGGACTTCTATGCTGATAAGTCAAAGGACTTCTATGCTGATAGGTAGTCGGATGTTGATATGTTCTAGGGTCTCTATATGTTGACGGACTTCTATGTTGATATGTAGAAGGTTGTCTCGCCGGTCTAATATTAGGTTCTTGTTGACTTCTAATATTAGGTTCTTGTTGGTTTCTAATATTAGGTTCTTGTGCGCTTACTGGATTTTGATAAATCGCAGGTTGTCTTGCATCTCTAATATTAGGCTCTTGAGCATTAGCAATATAAGGATACGGTTGTTGTGCATCTCTTATATTCGGTTCTTGAGCATTAGCAATATAAGGATAAGGGTTTTGCCTATTTCTTATATTGGGTTCTTGATTGTTAGCAATGTACGGATAAGGTTGTTGGACACTTGCCTGTCCTGATGCGTTATTCCAACCTGTTGGAGTCTTGACATAGATTTGTTCTGCATCTTTCCAAGTACCTGATGCAGTTTTTACCCATGCACCTCTTGTAGAATTCCAACCTGTGGGTGTTTTGACCTTTTGTGAACCTGTCGCCATATTATATAATCCTTAAATGGTTATTTATTAAGAGTAGAGAACCCATAAATCGCCAACTGCGCCATCACTTCCGCCTGGAGCTGATGTTGACTGAAATATGTTTCTCGCAGTTCCGCCTGAGTTACTAGCATTAGTAATCGTCAAGGCGCCTGTATTAACTGCACTTGGTGTAATACTTAAATTACCTGTAGATGCACCAGTAAAACTACCAGTACCAAATGTTATAGCATCTGCACTCTCGTCCCAACCAATGAATACATTGTCGGAACTTCCTCTTTCAATAACAAAACCAGCATCGTTAGAAGGCGTACCTGAAGTACCTGTCCCTAATTCTATCAATGCATCTTCGATTGCTGTGTTAGTTGAACTAACTGTAGTTGTTGCACCATTAACTGTTAAGTTGCCTGATAACACTAAGTTTGCAAACTGAACATTATCGGATGTTGCAACTGCCTGTCCAATACTGACTGTTGATGTTGCGCCTTCACCAGAACCACTTACTGAGATACCAGTACCTGCACTCACAGCGGCAATATAATTACCTGTTGTATCTGAGCCAAGTGCAACTGAGTTAGCAGCGATTGTTGTTGAAATAGACACATTACCTTTTGCAGTCTGAGTAACAGTACCAGTAACATCGCCTGTTAGAGCGAAGTCTGAGTTGTCTACAACAAAGTCGATGTTGCCATCTGTATCATCATATGATACTGAGATACCTGTTTCGGTACCATCTAGCATACCACCAACGAAGTCTTCAATTTCTTCTTGACTTCTTTGTGTATTAGTTGTTGTGACTGAACCACCCAATGCAGTAGATTGACCATCAATCGTTATTACACTGTTAGCAAGTTTTGCGTTTGCAATTGAACCTGCAAGTTTGTCTTGGTTGATTGAACCAGCCAACATGGCATTTGTGACACCACTTACGACAAAATCAAGATTACCAGCAGTGTCATCGTATGATACAGAGATACCTGTTTCGGTACCATCTAACATACCACCAACAAAGTCTTCTACATTTTCTTGTGTAAGTTGTGTGTTATTAGTAGTAATTGAACCACCCAATGCAACAGCACTTCCGTCTATTGTAATTGATGAGTTGGCCAATTTTGCGTTTGCGATTGAACCTGCAAGGTTAGCATTTGAAATAGAACCTGCCAACATGGCGTTAGTAACACCACCTGCTTTTACTTGTAATGTATCTGAACTTGTTTCTATAGAACTATCGTCTACTTCTACATTCAAAACACCAGATGAGAATGCAAGACCATCACCAGCAACTGAGGATGATAATGCGATATCGTTTGCGTTTGCAGTGATACCTTCTCCGCCAATAACATTTATTGTTACATCACCAGCAGTTCCGCCACCTGTTGTACCAGTTCCAGCGACTACTGAAGAAATATCTCCTGCATCGTTCGTGAAACTCATTACACCAGTTGTACTGTTGTATGCTAAGTCACCACCAGCACTTATAGATGCTCTTGCTCTTGCAGTGGTGTGATAAAGGTTTGAACCTTCTGTAATTTCGTCTGTATTATCTTTAGCGGCAACACTTGAATCTACATATGCCTTAATACTTTGTTGTGATGCAACTTTAGTAGCACTATCTGAAGCCATATTGTCTTCGTCAACTAATGCGTTAGTTATTCTAGCGTCTGCTCTTGCATTTGTAAAGTATAAGTTACTTGAACCTTCTGTTATCTCGTCTGTATTGTCTTTAGCGGCAACAGATGCATCAACATATGTTTTAATAGATTGTTGAGATGCAACTTTATCATTCGCATTACTTGAGAAGTCGTCTTCGTCTAAGAATGCAGTACCAGATAGAGCAGTATTTAAGATTGGAGATGTTAGTGTTTTGCCTGAAAGTGTTTGACTAGTAGTTAAATCTACTGTTACAGAAGTATCGATTGCGATATCATTCGCATTTGCGATTATACCTGTACCACCAACAACATTTACTGTTACATCACCACTCGTTCCACCACCTGTTAGACCAGTTCCTGATACGACACTTGTTACATCACCAACTTGTCCGTTAAGTGTAAGTGTTCCAGCGGCATCATCGTATGTAGATGTAATACCTGTTCCGGCAACTAGTAATGCATTAACTCTGTCATCTACTCTTTCATTTGTAAAGTAAAGATTTGAACCTTCAGTGATTTCGTCTGTATTATCTTTGGTTTGTATTTGTGAATCTACATATGCCTTGACTGATTGTTGAGTAGCGGCATGAGTTGCACTGTTTGAAGACATATTGTCTTCGTCTTTGAAATTGATTGCAATGTTATCGGCGTTTACAGTAATACCTGTACCAGCACCAATGTTTAGTGTTGCATCACCAGATGTTGCAGTTCCTGTTAGACCAGCACCAGCGTTTACGCCTGTGATGTCCCCAACATTACCTGTGATTGTCAATGTTCCAGCAGCGTCATCATATGCAAGCCCAATGCCTGCACCTGCTGTTAATAGTGAATTGACTCTATCGTCAACTGCCTCGTTGACACCTGCACCAGTAACTACACCAGCAGATGTTATGACTTCAGTAGTTCCTACTGTTAAGCCGTTTTTGATTATGAAATTCTTACTTGTCATTAGATAGTGCCTCCATCTATAGTGGCATTAGATAGTCTTGTATCAAAAGAACTATTGAATCTTCCTGAAGTAAAGTAAAGTGAAGATGAACCCTCAGCGATATCATCGGTATCAATGTTGGTCATAGCGCCTGCGGCGATTTTTCCACTCGAATTGATAACTTCTGATGACCCAACTGATAACCCATACTCGATTACAAATGTTTGTGTTGTTGCCATTCTTTGTGTCCTTTTGTAAAAGTGTTAGTAATTAATACTATTATTTATAGATTGGTGATGTTCTAAACCATTACTTACTATAAAAAATAATGACTTTTTTTATGTTGAGTGGTCGATTCTCTTGAAGTTGTATACAGTTGAATTAGAAGAGGAGGATGTAACTCTTAATCTTAGATTTCCTGAATCAATATCTACTGAGAATGTTCCCAACTCACTAGAAGTACCCTGTAATACTGTACCAAACTGCGTTATACTCGCATTAGTGCCGTCATGTATCACATGTATCTCTGTTATCTCGTAATCGCCTCCTGTAGCGTCTGAGACTGTTACAGTGTACTTTGCACCCCTATAACTTGCAATTGCCATCGTGTCTAAATTCGTGATAGTGGTAGAAGTTGTTGTGACTGTACCTGCTGTCAATCCTGACCCAGCATCTTGAAACGATAATTGTCCTGAACCATTAGTCATTAAGACTTGATTGTTAGAACCATCTGAAGTAGGATATAGTAACCCAGCTGCCGTCAATGTTGAAGATGTCAAATCTCCAAGTTTTAAATCAGCAAGTGCGTAACCCGAACCACTAGTATTAACTGTAGTCCCTGGTTCTACTTCTAAACCATCAAATAATGTCCATGTAGAATCCGATGCATCTCTGAATAGACCTGTGTATTCAGATGCACCACCATCTGATAAACCATCGTTATAGTTTCCGTAGAAACCAATATCGATTAAATCTGCTTCAGTATTCTGATTTGCGAATTCGAACATAGAATCGCCAACAGAAGTTGTGGTCGAATTAACGGTTAGTGAATTTCCGGTAACAGTCAAGTTACCTGCAACAGTGAGGTCGCCATCTACTTGGGTGTTTAGTTTCGACTGAACACCTAAATCTGCGAAAAATTTTACTTTTGATGCCATGGTGTTATTTATGTTATTTTTATATTGAGCTCAAAAAAGGGGACTAAAAGTCCCCTTTACATAATAAATTACTGTATTTAAGCTTCTACTGTAGTTCTGTTGAACTTTATGACCGTTGAGTTTGTACTCGCAGGTGTGCATAATAGTCTAACAGTTGTGCCACTAATGTCTGCATCAAATGTCGCTAAGTTAGTATCTTTCAGTGTTCCGTATTGTGTTAAAGTAACAGTGGAACCATCATGTACCAACATTATCTCCGTTGAATGGAAATTACTTCCCTCTGACATAGCCACGATATATCTCGCAGCTCTATAGGTAGCATGAGTAAAATTGTCAAGTGAAAATTCAGTAGTTGCAGTCTTAGTGACTCCGCCCGTTGATGTATTCTCATCTTGTATTTCTTTTACTGTTTCTATCCTATCTGTACTAGAGTTATAAGACATGTGACGAATAAATTCAGCAAGTTTAAAACTTCTTGTTATAGCCATTTTCTATCCCCCTATGATTGTCTTATTTGGAAAGTATTAACCGTTGTGTTGGTGTTAGCAGGTGTACATAAGAGTCTCATGTTTCCTGAATTAACATCAGCAGTCAACGAAAATAATGAAGCAGCACTGAATATATCGCCATATTGGACGAAATATGCACTGGATCCATCATTGATTAATAATACTTCGGCTGAATGTGTTCCTGCACTCGCATGAGTGGCAGTAATTACATATTTAATACCCTTATTCGTAACTGCATTACTTGATAATACTTGGTTAGCAGTAGTTGCACTAAAGACACTATTTGTATAGAATCCTTGTACTAAATTAGCAGCCGTGACTGCTACTACTTCTACTGTATCACCTGCAATTGCAGTTTCCGCCAGCGTAATAGTCGTTGTGTTTGTTGCAGTATAATCTGCACCACCATCAATCAACTTAACACCATTTAAGAATACCTGTTCTGAACCTACAGTGTAAGATAATGCATTACTGTCATCATCGTTACCTGTAAATACAGTTTGGTTACCCGAAACGGTGTATTTGTAAATTGAAACACCTGAACCACCTAAGGTTTCAAATGAAACTGTTCCTGAACCATTGGTTGTAAGAACTTGTCCATTTGAACCATCACTGGTTGGAAATGTTATAGCGTCATTAATTTGTAGAGTTTTTGGGTTAGACCCAATCTCTACAACAGCAGCGGAACCATCATTCTTCTCGGTATAAAATCTACCGTGATAAGTATTGACAGCCAGTTCCCCTAAGGCTAAATTGCCTGTAGTCGGAACTGCGTTCTGAGTAGAACTTCTTTTAAACTGTATAACTGTTGCCATGTCTATCTCCTATTGATTAAATTAAAATATTCTCAGTTTCCTTAGAATGTTCCACCGTCAATAGCAGTGATAGCCACTGCACCACTTGTTACAGTAAAGTTTGCTGTAGCAAAACTAGCGATACCTTTGTTAGATACTGTTGCATCTTCTCCAGTAATCGTAGCAGTTCCACCACTATAAGCAACGTCCATACCTTCACCAGCAGCGACAATAACAACACCTAAATTAGATGCAGTTGACTGTTCAGCACTGATTGATATAGAACCTGCACCATTAGTGATATCGATTCCGTCACCAGCAGTAAGAGTAGCTTTGTCCATTAAACCTGAAGATGTGTCACCAATTAGGATTTGACCATCTGTAGGAGCAGTACCTGCATAACTGTTAATACTTCCACTCATTGTTGCGTTAGCAATAGTTAAGTTTCCGAATTTACCAGCCATTGCAGTACCAGAGAATGTAGATGAACTATCTGTTGCACTTTCTAGAGCAACAAAAGAACCATCTGTATCATCCATACCAAAGAAACCAATCTTAGCACCACCGGAGTTGTACTTAAATTTGATACCTCTGTCTAGGTTATCGTCTGAACTATCTGAACCAATTTCGAAAACTGGGTCTGCGATATTTACTGTTGAAGAGTTTACTGTTGTTGTAGTACCATTAACTGCCAAGTTTCCTGTGACTGTTAAGTTACCAGATGTTGTTAAAGTTGCAGTTGTAATATCGTCTGATATTAAGTTTCCTGAAACTGTTAAGTTGTTAGCGACTGTTACATTGTTTGGTAAACCGACTGTTATAGTCGTTCCACTAACACTTGTTTCAACTTCGTTTGCTGTACCAGAGACTGTTAGTGACTGAGAGTCTAAATCGACTGCACCAGTTCCACTATCACCTGCAAGGTCTAAGTCTTCTGTAGTTGCTAATGCTTGGATTTTGTCCTGAATAGCAGCTGAAGTCATTAAAGTTGTGTCGTTATCTGCGAAAGCTTCACCAGATGCCTGAACCAATGCACCCGCTAATGAAGCGAATACTACGGCACTTGATGCTAATTTATCAGCATCTACAGCATCGTCAGCGATTTTTGCAGTTGTTACGTTTGCGTCAACGATAGATGCCGTTACGACTGCGTTAGAAGCTAATTCATCAGCTCCAACTGCATCGTCAGCCAACATAGAGTTGAGGACTTTTTGGGATCCAATAGTTAGAACACCTGTGTCAGCCATAGTGGCGTCTCCAGACATTACATTATCGATCCATTTTGATGTTCCTGTATCATATAATAACATCGCTCCATCAGCAGCAGATGTGATGCTTACATCACTACCACCAGCAAGGGTTGAAGTTGTTGATACGAAAGAAAGACTTCCTGAACCATCTGTTCCTATAACTTGTCCATTTGAACCATCAGCACTAGGTAGTGTGAAAGTTACTGATGCTCCAAGAGCATCTGCAGCTTTAAGACCAACGAAGTTTGTTCCGTTATCGGAGTCTTCCATGATTTGTAAAGTTGCACCAGCAGTAGAACCATTACCAACTTTTAAGTTAGCAGGTGTTGCTGAAGTTCCGTCAACGATATCAGTATAATACTTACCACCCACTGAGTGGATAGCTGCATTATTACTGGCATCGACTGACTCGATGAATAGTTTAGCAGATGCGCCAGAATTACTTCTATCTTGTACATACGCCATTTCACCTTCACTTAGATTACTAGTTGAAGGAGCCGCGGAACCTGTACTTCTTTTGATTTGAATTACTGTTGCCATTTTTATTTTCCTATAAAAATTAAATTAATTGTTTTGACTCAGCACTCCTGAGTCGTGATTACATAATATAAATTCAGTCCACTCACAATGTGGGTCGATACCTTCACTGGTCGGTATCCTTGATTTGTTACTATTATTTAGTAAACTAAAATGTTCCGCCGTCTATAGTAGTAGTAGTTGTCCACTTATCTGACGATAGGTCATATGAGAGAAGACCATTATCAGTTTCGGTTGCATTTACATCTGATAGTTCATTGATTGACTTGGCAGAAATGTCATTGTTACCTTGAGCACCAACAGTCACCTGTTTTGCTCTTAAATTTGTTGTATTGGACAATACACCACCTATAGTTGCGACTCTAGATACGACTCCCTTGATTGCCATTATCTTGTCACTCCTGGTGTTATGATTGCTTGGCCCTCGACAACTCTTGTAGTTACACCACTAGCACTGGTTATGTTCATATCATAAACATATCTTCCAGATTCTAATGCTGAAGTTTGAGTATCAGTCAAAGACATGGTTACTTTACCTGTAGCGTTTGCATTGGTAGTAGTGAATGTCGCTGAAACGGTTGAAGAACCGTAAGTCTTTCTAATTTGACCAGCAGAAACATAACCTGAAAGATTTAAAATCTCTCCTGTTGCATCTGAAACATCGACTACAATAGTGAAGTCTGTTCCTTGGTCAATGAATAAATTTGCGAGTATAGCCATATTACTATTTAGTCATCCTATTTGTTAAAGTCTGTTGCAGGTACTTGATGTATTTTCTCAACTGTTGAACTGTCTTTCTTAACGAATACTTTTGTTGATGGTTTTACGGTACCATCAGCATCTTTTATGAATACTCCTTTAACTTTTGCAACTGGACCTATTGGTCTATTACTGTTAGTATTCGATTGGTAAATGAACGGAGACCTATGGAAGTAAGTTTGTTGCACCGCAGTTGTAAATTGATAAGTTTGTTGTGCATTAGCAATATAAGGTTGCTGACTTATAGTAGGTTGTTGTGCAATAGAAGGACTTCGTTTACTTCTAATATTAGGTTCTTGTTGATTTCTAATGTTAGGTTCTTGATTATTTCTAATGTTGGGTTCTTGTTGATTTCTAATGTTAGGTTCTTGACCAGTAGCAATATAAGGTGTCTGAGCATCCCTAATATTAGGTTGTTGATTATTCGCAATCGCCTGTGAAATCACCGGTGACTGGTGTACTCTAGTGTTAGGTTCTTGAGCGTTAATTGGGTGCCTATAGATAAAGGGACTTCTAGTCTGAGTAATACTAGGTTGCTGACTACTTGCAATATTTGGTTCTCGACTTACTCTAATATTAGGTTCTTGTTGACTTCTAATGTTAGGTTCTTGCGAGGCTATTGATGCTCTTGCAATTAAAGGAGACTGTAGATTCGCAATACTAGGTTGTTGTACTGTCGCCTGACCAGTTCTTATGCTTGGGTCTTGGGCATTTCTAATATAAGGACTTTGTGCATTCTTAATAGTAGGTTGTTGTGCTGTTACTTGTTTTGAACGAATATTAGGTTCTTGCTGATTTCTAATATTAGGTTGTTGATTAGTTTCCTGACCAACTCTGATATTAGGTTCTTGCTGATTTCTAATATTAGGTTGTTGAGAATTTACAGAATTCTGATATATCGAAGGCTGTTGAGTATTTCTAATATTAGGCTCTTGCTGAACTCTAATATTGGGCTCTTGTTGACTTCTAATATTGGGCTCTTGCTGACTTCTGATATTAGGTTCTTGTTGGTTTCTAATATTAGGTTCTTGTTGGTTTCTAATTACCGGTTGTTGTGCCTGCGATATTAGTGGTTGTTGTCCTGTTGCCATTATGGACCTCCTCCGCCGCCAGTATTAAGTACGAAGACTGACACCGATTGCGCTGTAGTCGATGTAAACAAAGAAGTTTCTCCAGATTTCGATATTCTTACAGTGAATTTCACATTAGCTGAGATAAGATTAACTTCTGCCTCGGATTGGTTAGAAGTACTACCTTCCCACTTGAATAGTCTTTGAGTAGCAGTGGTTCCATTCCATACATTATGATAAGTATCTTCAGCAAGACTTGGTCCGGTTCCAATACCGTTGTTATTCGAGGTGAAATACCCTGGACTCGCAGTTGTAGTTTCCCATTTAACATCCCATGACCAAGAACTATCGATACCACTTGGACTATGACTTTGAATAAAGTCTTCATATCTTGATATTTGTGTACTTTGAGCTGATTTGTCCATGTGCCATCGGGCCCTAAGGGTGTTAGCGTTTGAACCAGTTGTTTGATAATTAAAAATCATTTGGCAATTTGCATTGTGAGCACCAGATGCGGAACTGGAATTTACTGTAGAATCCCAAAGACGATTACTAGTTACATCTGAAGCAGAAACATATGCAATTGCACTACTATCGCCTGGACCCCAAGTTGTTGAATTATCTCCAGCGTCATCTCCATCTACACCATCAAAGATGAAAGGAGTTCTTCTACTATATGTAAATGGTGACCTATGGTTATATGTCAACGGACTTCTATGGTCATATGTCAAAGGACTTCTGTGGTCATATGTAAATGGTGACCTATGGTCATATGTCAACGGCGACCTGTGGTCATATGTCAACGGCGACCTATGGTTGTAAGTAACGGTAGTCTGTTTACTTGCAGTGTTTTGGTAAATAAACGGAGACCTATGGTCATATGTCAACGGACTTCTATGGTCGTAAGTAAACGGACTTTGAAAAGATGACCTATGATTATATGTCGCAGGACTTTGATGTTGATAAATCAACGGACTCTGAAAAGATGACCTATGATTATATGTACTTGGTTCTCTATGGTCGTAAGTAAACGGACTTCTATGTTGATAAGTAAACGAACTCTGCACGGAGGTTCTACTTTGATAAATTATAGGTTCTCTATGGTTGTAAGTAGACTGACTAATAACAGGTGACCTATGGTCATATGTCAACGGACTTCTATGGTCATAGGTAAACGTACTTTGATGTTGATAAATCAACGGAGTTCTAGTCTGAGTAATATTAGGTTCTTGTGCGCTTCTAGAAACCTGCGTTATAAACGGACTTCTATGGTCATAGTTAGACGATTCTCGTCTTGAATAACTAACCTGATAAGTCGAAGGCGATTGATGTTGATAGCTGGCCGGTTGTCTTGCGTTATATGTAAACGGAGACCTATGATTATATGTAAAAGGACTTCTATGATTGTAAGTTGACGGACTTCTATGTTGATAAGTTAATGGACTTCTATGTTGATAAGTTGAAGGATTCTGAACATTTAAAGCCGTTTGTGTTATAGTAGGAGTACGATTTACATATGTAAACGGAGTCTGTCCAATCGATGGAACTTGATAGACTCTTTGTGATGTTGTATATGCTTGTCCACTGACCGCAGTCTGACTAATAAAGGGTTGTTGCCCTATAACTTGGTCCTGTTTTATAAAAATATCATCTGACATAATTGTTTCACTATACTAAAAAGAACAAATGACCAACAGATTTACCTGAGCCACTTGGTAGACCACCAGATAAATCCGAGTCTGTTATCACACTGTAATCTAATTCGACATCATCACCATCTATTTTAACACCATTACTAGTATTTACTGACATGGTCACTCTGCCATCTATAGAAGTATCGGTACCGCCATCTGCGTTGGCATTATAGGACTTTGCAAGACCTGTACCAGCAATAATGACATCATTGACTCTTCCATCTGTAAAGTATTTATTCGTTCCCTCAGTAGTGGAATCTGTAGTTGTACTCTGATTAATAGGACCCCATGAGGACCCATTGTATCCTAATACTTGGCCAACGCCTGCGCCAGTATTAACATTACTTAAGTTTTCTAAAGTTATTGCAGGAAGGTCTGCTAATGCAAGATTAACTGATGTTGCAATGGATACATTACCCTTTGCAGTCTGAGTTGCAGTACCAGTAACTTTACCTGTTAAGGCGAAGTTTGAATTATCTACAACAACATCTATGTCGTTTGTACCATCTTGATAAGTAACAGTAAGACCTGTTTCGGTATTTGTTGATGTGAACATTGCACCAGCAATGTCTTGTACCTTCTCTTTAATATCAATGTTTTTAAAATCACTGCCATCATGTACTAAGATGTGGTCAGAAGCGGCAGATGTTATAGTTGCATCTGCTAAATTAGTTAAAGAGATTGAAGGAAGGTCTGATAATGCAAGATTGACTGTCGTTGCAATAGATACATTACCTTTTGCAGTCTGAGTAGCAGTACCTGATACTTTGCCTGTTAAGGCGAAGTTTGAATTATCTACAACAACATTGATGTCGTTTGAACTGTCATCGTATACAACACTAAGACCTGTTTCAGTATTACCAGTAAACATTGCACCAACTACATCTTCTACTTTCTCTGCGAGAGGTGTATTTTCAAATTTGTTACTAGAAGTATAGACTAGAATATGGTCAGTCGCAGGACTTGTTACAGTTGCATCTGTTAGTGTCGAAAGATTGATTGGTGTTAATGCAGTATCAATCGTTACATTACCCTTTGCAGTCTGAGTTACAGTACCTGTGACTGCACCAGTTATCGCAAAGTCTGAATCTGCAACTACTAGATTTGTTTTACCCGAAGCATCGTTGTATGTGACTGAGAGACCTGTTTCAGTATTACCAGTGAACATTGCACCAGCGATATCTTCAACTCTTTCTTGCATGTTTGTATTTGCCCATGCACTACCATTATACAGTAAAACGTCATCATTTGCAAGCGATGAGTTGGTTACGTTACTCAATGCATCGATATTCGTAGAATTTATTTTTGTTAGAACTCTTGCATCGGTAAAATACATTGTTTTACTTGATACTGTTGCACTTGCATCTTCTGCTAAACCTGCTGTTGTATGATTACTTAAAGTGTCAACTGTTCCAACTAAATGACCACGATTAGCAACACCGTGAGAGTCGGTTGTTGTTCTTAATATTGTGTGAGTACCATCAAAATCTTTGACTTCATTAACTTTATTGATATCTGATTTGAATACTGAGTTTACAGCACCTGTTATATCATCGACACCTGTAATGTCTCCGCCAGTGATACTTAATGTTCCGTCTGTTAGAGTTCCTACTGTTGCAATTCCAGTAACATCTGCAAGTTGTGAATATACATTTGACCATCTTGCTGTTGATAGACCCAATGAATATGTGTTATTAGCATTTGGTCTTAAATTAGAAGCAGCTTTACCTGTGAATGTTATATTATCAGTAGCGGCGTTACCTAATGTTGTGTTTCCGTCTACTGTAAGATTTGCATTTAAGTCTGTATTGCCGGCAACTGCTAGTGATGATGCCATATCTACTGCACCATCAATGTCTACAACATCTAAATTAGTTATACCATTTACATCGATGTTACCTTCGATGTCTAAGAATCCTGAGAATGTTCCGTTGACTGCGCCTGTTATAGAACCACTATTGATACTCATTGTAGAATCAGTGATAGTGGGAGCAGTTAGTGTCTTACCTGTTGTGAGTAATATATCTTCTTCTGCGAAAGTTTTACCGGCAAGTTGTATTGTATAACCAGATTCTAGTAAAGTTGTAGGTGATGAACTGTCACCATTTAGAATTACACCATTCGAGTTAGAGTTATAAATTGTCTCTTCAACTGTCTTCTGAAAGAAAGAGGCGACAGCATTTGCAATGTTTGTTCCTACGAATGCACCAGTGTATGAATATGTGTGTAGTCTATCGTTAGCGGACATTGCATTGGCTTGACCAGATGCATAAGTACCTGTTAGTGTTACACCCTTGTGAGCACCAGTTCCTGTAGGACTAGAAATGATGAAATCTACATCTTCTATCAAATGTCTTTCATTCTTGAATACTTGAATCTTATCTTTTACAAAGATTAAGTCATTCGAGAAACTATCTATTCCTGTAAATTCGACCTGATTGTTTGTTGCAACAAATACGAACTCTTGGAAGAAGAACTGTTTGTCTTCTAAGACATTGACAGCATCAACTATTGTTCCGTTGTTTCCAGTCTTTAATCCATCCCTTAGACCAGAAACATCACCCACATCAAATGCGAGTTCGTTGTAGGTGGTTCTAAAGTCTTCAATTGTTGCGAAGTTGTCTACTGTTTTAGCCATGTAATTTCTCTACTATATCTTTTAATAAGTTTTTAATTTCTGTTATCTCTATCTTAAGAGTATTTATTTCATTCTTTTGAGTTCTCATTAACTCTCTTCTTCTAATTGTCAATCTATACTGTTCATCATTCGTATTGACAATAGCGTGAGAGGTTTCATCCCTAATTAGGTCTGAAAATCCTTCCACTTTCTGTATTATCTTAGGCAAGTGCGATACACCTTAATGCAGTCACTAGAGGAATAATCGAAGTATTACTTGATTGTCCAACAATTTTAACTACAAAACCTGTGAACTCTGGCAGACCTTCGGCAGTATATTCATACTCTTTAAAGTTTCTTGCATCTTGTTCTGTTACTACATCTGGCGCACCTGTCGTATTGAAGTATTCGAACCCTAAGTCATCGATAGGTGTTGTCTCGTCATTCTTCAATATCTTAAACATGAATTTCAAATCAGATTCAGGTGGTCTAAAGTTATCTGCGATTACTTTTAAAGATGTTGCAGGATTCTTAAGATTAACTTTTCTTGTTATGTATACCATTGCGTTGTTGTCGCCATCGGGTTCTGTTGAATCGATGTACGGCATAGCAGTTGGTAAATCAGAAGCAGAATCAATATCGTTGATTCTATTCATGATACCCAATGCACCAATAGTACCAACATCAATCACTGGTGATAAGTTCTGATTAGTAGTATTAAACTGTAATCTACACTCGAATGATTTATTAGTTGGCCCACCAGTTACTTCTTCTTGTTCATTAATACTTGATGCGATAATACTAGGTTTCTCAAAATAGTTATTATCATTCAATGTTATGAAATCATTAGTAGAACGCATTGTGTATGTTGTATCTAATGCAGTTGACTCAGGTGAATTTGTTCCTGTTCTTCTAACACTTGACAACATTGTAGTATCTTTAAATGTTAAAGATGGTATCATTGTATGCAGTACATCGTAATACATGTTAGTAGTAGCGAATGCGTTTTCGCCTCCACCAATTGTTGATTCTACTGCGTTACTATAATCTAAATTATATGATGATAAGTCTGGTGTACAGGCAAATGAATCTATGCCATAATTAGTTAGACTACTAAACACCTTATTCATTGCAGCCACTGGAATACCACCTAAGGTATCTCCAACAGAACTGACTGTAAATGTACCAGAGGCACTATTATTTAATCCTGCTACTGTTAGTGTGTCAGCTGCGGTATAACCAACACCTGGGTCACTGATTGTAAATGCAGTAATAGCATTACTAGAATTAACAACATAACCACCAACTTTCATTCCAGTTCCTGTTCCACCTGTTGTGCCAAGGTTCTGATTGATGTAAGTGTTCTCGGCAGGAGTTCCTGTCGTTGATGCAACTGCGACTGTTAAGACACCGTTCTTTTTGTCTCCTTGTATACCATATATTACAACATTCGAAGTTGTATCATACATTCCATGTGCGTAACTATACACTCTAAAGAATGATTGGTCACTGTATGTCTCAACTGAGTTATTCTGTAATGGTCTTGGAGGTAAATGTTCGTTTTCAAATACTATGTTGGCAGTAGAATTCCTAGTGAATTTAGCAGCCTTCATATTGAATTTCAAGTCGTCTGTTTGTTCTGCTGTCCATGTGGATGCATTCTGCGATAAGAATAATGAACCAGCGTATGGTTGTCCTGATATTGTTTGACCAGTGATTAAGTCTGTTTCGCCCATTCTGGATATGAAACACTCGTAATCTGGTGAGTTTGTATATACTACAAAACAATACTCTTGTTTATCTTCTAGGAAAACAGGAGATTCAAATGTGAATGTTGTTGCAGTAGAACCATCGTCTGTTATGTTGACTGTATCTGGATCCTTTGTTACAATAGAGAATGGTAAAGTTGTCTGTCCTGGATAACCATTTACCATGTTTCTCAATTCTATTGATACAGGTAAGTTAGTTGCCTTAGTCTTAAAGTATATATCGATAGATGTTAAGAACATACCACCATCGGCTTCTACTAAGAATGATTCGGCCAATGGGTCTTTCCAACCTGGTCCTTCTTCTCTTGCAATAGCTCTAGATATTCTATCTGGTATTTCAAATAGGTCTGGCACCTGAGGTGGTTTTTTCCTAGGAGGTAAAACCGGAGGTGTTACTGGTATCGGTATCGGTGTTACTGGGACCGGAACTGGAACGGGTACTGGGACCGGAACTGGAACAGGTACTGGGACCGGAACTGGAACAGGTACTAATACTGGTTCGCTGATAATGAATATTGGCGGCGGTATTGGTGCTGGTGGTACCGGAGGATTAATTGGCGGAGGAGGTGGTAATGAACCATCACTTTCCACATTTAATCTTTCGCCCTTTCTCGTTATTGTTCTTTCGCCTGATAATCTTTCTGTTATAACTCTACCATTTCTAGTAGATACAACTTCTGTTTGTGAACTGTTTAATAGACCTTGTGCCTGATAAATCTCTGAACCCGATGAGTCAGGATTACTTTGATTTAATGCACTAGATGTTATTTTTAGTGACCTTTGTCCTGTTGGGAATCTTTGGAATTGGTCATTAGGTATTAAGAACTTACATTCTACTTTACCATTACCATTTGTTTTTACCCCAACACCTCTACTTGTTGTGCCATCTTGTGAGAAATCAGCACTACCAGGTGTTACATAACCATCTACTCTGATACCATCGAAGTATACAAAGTGTTTTGTGTTTGGTTTTAAGTTAGTTCCTACTGCGGTTATCTCTCTACTTCTAATGAAAGGTATAACACTAACACTAACAACTCTATCGTTTCTTGTTTCTACAAAGTCTTCAACTACTGAAGTATTTACACCTTGTCTTGATTGAATCTCTGGTGTTTCAGTAATCTCTGTTGTTATAACTGTACCTTGGACCCATTCACCACCTTGAGCGGGGTCACCTGACCACGAACCTGGAACTGACGCCTCTGCGTTAGTTGATGTAACAATTGGTTCACCAACCCATGTAGTCTGCCAGTTATTCCATATCGTTCCAAGTGAATTTTCATTCTCTGAGAGAACAGCGTCAAAGTTTCCTTCTCTGTTTATTCTAACTTCTGGTAACTGTTCTGTATCATTCCATATATCAGAACCAGGTGTTAATTTAACATTACCTATAAATGCGAATACATGATATGGATTAACATTGAGATGTCTCGATGCCTTATCTTGATTTACATATGATACTTCTGTAAACGGTAATGTGATTAAATCACCAGTCTGTTTATAACCAGTTGATTGAGATGTGTTTAATTGTATATCAAAGAAGTTTGATACTGACTGTGGTCTTAACTGCCCTAGTTTAGTATCGATACCAACATGATAATCTGGATGTGATACATCACCAATCTTGTGGCCTCTGAAGTTGTCTACTAAGAAACCAGATTTGAATCTATCGAAACCATCTGCATCTAGTATTTGTTTTGTTTGCGTGTCTTTTTCTAATAATGATAGTGCTGTAATTCTTTCTAAGTTTGTGACTCTTTGATTAATCTTACCAATGTCACCCATTGTAAATCTTCTGTAGTCTTTAGAACTAACTTGAATCTGTTTTACATTTTTAGTGAATGCAGGTATAAACATCTCAAACATTTCTAATGCATCATCAATTGAATTTGGTCTTTGAGGTGTTAAACTAGGGTTACCTTGTGCGACTTCAAATGCGCCACCTCTATGTAAGTATACCTTATCTATTCTAGGTACATAGAACTCTATGTTAGCTTTGACCATTGAAGTTGGCAAAGGACATCTTGAGTAAGATGCACGAGTAGTACTAATATCAGCACTTGAGTTTCCTGATATATTTGCTCTACTTGATTCAAAGTCTCTGGCATCAAATGCAAACGGAGATATTAAATGACCTGCACCGTTACCACCACTACCAAAATCTGATAAATCTAGTATACTTGAAATGTTGAATATGAACCCTGCCCCACCAAATGCGGAATTACCAAATAATTGTCCAACAGACGGTCTAAAGTCCATTGCATCTGCAAGTTCAAATTGTCCGTCTGGTTCGAACCCACCTATGTCTACTTTGTTTGGTGAAAAGTTCGGAATATCTTTGTAATCAATATTTGTATATGAACTCACACTGTAGAAATCACCAGAACCACCTGTAAACATATCAAAGATAACTGTTATCTGATTGTTTGGTGTTGTTTGTCCTTGTTTTAATACAAGTTTTGCGTGGTCATAGTAACCATCTCTTTGACCATTGTCTAAGAAATATCTTTTTGTGATATCAGGAGAATTAGTTCCTAATGTTGTTATCGTTGCAATTGCACCTGTTGTCTCATCAACAACTGTTTCACCTGCGGTGAATGTATTAGTTGATAGATAGTAGAAATATGCAGTATTGCCAGTTCCGTTCCAGTCAATAAGTTTGGCACGAACACCCGTTGTTTGTCCCTTAAGTACGTTTCCTGTTGAAATTGAACCCGATGTTATAGTTATAGCTGCGTTCGGAGGTGTTGCAACACCACTTGTGTCTGTTCCTGGAACTGCCTCGAATATTCCTCTAATTTTAAATACATCTGATACGCCAAGTGATAACTCTTTGTGGTCATATGCACTTCCATAGAATGGATTATCTGAGTGTGCATCGTTCTTAGAGAATCTTACTGTTCGGTACTCTCTCAAGTTCTTTGATTTTGCAGTAGGATTAGTTTGACTTACTGTATATGTCGCCCTTACTATTGCACCAGTATCAGTAGCTGTACCTAATACAACTTCGCCTGAAGACACATTGACTGAAGCGACAGTATCGCCTTTCAATACTACACCATTGTTTCTTGTTCTAGATGCATTCGTTGATTGTTTTACAATTGCAAATTGATAGTTATCGTTATTTTTTGGTTCAAATGATTCGTTTGATTCTTTTGTGAGTGTTATCTCACCAGAAGAACCAACTGTAAATTCTTTTTGATACTTGACTGTAACTTCAGTAGGTGTTACTTTGTTTACATGGTCTCTAGGCCATGCAAATACTGAAGCGGATTGGTCTTGATTGTAAAGTTTTGCTCTTCGTCTAAGTAATGCAACATTGGTTGCAGTCCCTACACTACTAGTTGCAACTGTTTGTGCAGCTGAATTACTTGTTGGGGTAGCACTAATTATTTGAACTGCGCCTGTGCCATCTAATACGATATCGCCCTTTCTTAATTCTGTAATGAATGCAGTTCCTAAACCAGTGATTGCACCAGCAGCGGTTATTGTACTTATACCTGATATGATTTTGTCATTGTCTAATGCCACATCGGCAGTGAAGTTTTGTTCACCACTATCTGTTGCTGTTTGACCAACACTTCTAGAATCTTCTACTTGGAAACTACGAATAGCAGTGATTGTAGAAGATGAACTGTATGTACCTTGTCCTTTTACTGAGATTGCATCTGTTGTTTTAAATACACCAACAACATCATGTAACATGATATGATTGTTTGTAGCATCTTCATATGCAACAATACCTGTTGCGTTTGATGTTGCACCTGTTACTTTATCACCTGCCTTAAAGTTGTTTGTTGCAACTGTACAAGATAACATTGTAAACATCTTAATATCGAATAGATATAAGTTATTGAAACTTGTTGACTCTTCGTCTATGTTTCTTACTCTCGCAAAACCAACATGGCCAACATGATTTGCATCTGCATATGCGTTTAGTGTTCCTGGAGTTGCAACTGCCTTATCAAATAGTTTAATTGCTTTGTATGAATTTGTAGTAGTTGAATCACCAAACTCTGGTAAAGTATGTGCGTTGAAGATTCTTAATTTGTTTCCTAATCTAGCAGGAGAGTTCGCATTCGTAAGCGCCTCTGATGTTCTTGCCTTGTTGAATTCTAGATTAGTTGTTCCTGTTTTATCGATAGAGTAACCTTTAACATATGCTTTACCAGGAGATATTTGCATAACTCCTTTACTCTCGTCTCCGCCTTGATATGCTTCGTAGAATCCTCTGTTGAAACTTCCATCGTTTAAATGTTCTCTAAATGAATGTGTAAATTGTTGTAATACAAAATCACCGTTTGCATCAAATGTTCTTCGTGCAAGTGTATTTTCTATGTGATTGTATACTGGTCTTTTTACTTCTAGTTCAATTACACCATTACTAACTCTGCCCAACTCTACAAAGTTTGTATCAGTTGTAGTACTTACGGCATACTTATTAAGTGTTAATGTGAACTTAAGTCTATCTGCACCAGCGGCATTTTCGTTTGTTGTACCTTGTGCATTATCTAGTAAAGATGTATCAGTACCAGAAGTAATCATTTCTTCTTTAATGTCAATACCAATTCTATAAGAAGGTTTGCCATTATACTTTTCTAATACGATTGTTTGTGCATCTACTTTAACAAAGTATCCTCTTAAGAATACAACACCTTCACTTATAGATGCAATAGATGAACGACCAACTGGTGTTAACCCAGCTGAAACTACTTTGAATTCGTTGTTGTTTGATGCACTTGTTACTGCACCAGCGGCACTAACATTGACTTCAATTAACTCTTCAGCAGCATTAAATCTCTCAGAAGGATTTGTAGTTGAAGTTCCGTCTGTACCATGTTGTAAGTATCTTACTATGAGTGTGTCTGAATCTGTTCCGGTTTGTGCAACTGTTTTTACCACCTGTGCGACTACGCCAGATGTCTCTCCTTGCAATAGTTTAGTTACTGAAGAACTTAGATAAGTAGCGACATCGGCGGTGCCAGAAGAGTTAGGATTAACTGCCTCGACTTTGGCGAATTCGACATCCATATCGATATCTGATTCAGCACCATTTACAATCGAACCCTCTTTGAACATGTGATTACCAAATTTCTGTATTTGGTTCTGTAAGATAGATTGTGACTGAGTTAGTTCTCTTGCCTGTAGTGGTCTACCTGCTCTAAATAGAACTTTGTGATAATTATTATCCTCATTGTAGTCATCGTAGTATGGTGATATATTTAAGTCTGTTTTTTCTGACATAGTTTATTCTTCTTTAAAAATTTAAAAGTAATGTAAAATGGGAGTTAAACTCCCTGTATTACATTTCAATAATTAGTTTAATATCTTCAATCTGGTCAGCGGCTCTTGATACTGCGCCTCTATTTTCAACATAGAGTATTTGACCTGTGAATCTTGTCATCTCTGGATGACTAGCAGAAACACCACTTGCTGTTACATCAGCAACTTTTACGCCTGCTTTATAGACAGCATCACTATTAGCGAATGCGACATATTCACCACCTGTGTTTGCGACAGGTAGAGTTTTTAATGTGTTACTAGTTTTAGATACGACTCTAACTTTGGCAGTAGTCGCTGATTCTGAAGCGGCATCTGTAAGAAGGTCATCAACACTGATTGAAGCAGCGTTATCAACTGTCAACAAGTTTGTTGCAGTCATTGAGTCTAGGTTAGAAATAGTACCACCATCTGATTTAACTGGATTCTTAATAAGACCGATTCTTCTGAAATCGTTGTCTGTTGGGAAGTCTCCACCACCTTCGCCAAACTCTAATCTAGAGTTTACGATTGCATAGTTACCACCTAATTCTTCGATTGGGTTTGCACCATGACCATTGATTGGTGACATGTGTATATGAACTGTAGCGGCCGAACCACCTGCGATGCCTGTGACTGTTGAGTCTAATGTTGCCAATGATGCCCTTTTATAACCTGAACCCCAGTAAGAAGTACCCGAACGATGATATACTTGGTCTAAAACGCCAGAAACAAAACTTAGAGTAACTTCTGCACCAGAACCGTCCCCTCGTACAGGAACATTAACTGTAAATGTAGTACTTGCACCACTAGTATAACCAGAACCGGCAGCGGTTACAGTATAGTGAAAGATTGCGCCATCTACACCGGCAGTTTCTACATCCCATTGAGCAGAACCGTCATTCGTTGCGGTTGTACCAAACCCACCATTTGTACCAGAACCTGATACAGATGTTTTAGCACCCAATGTTTTAACTGGTATAAAGTCGTTAGTAACAAATTTGATAACATCTGAAGCTGTAACTGAGTACATGAATTTCCACATATATCCTAAAGATGCGCCTGTGTCTGCGGTTACTTCTGGTATTGTTGTTGAAACAGATGTTGGTTTAACAGTTGAATTAATGATAACATTACTTGAGTTTACGCCTGTTCTTAGACATTTGTATACTTTGAATTCGTCTGTAATTACATATCCTCTTCCATCGAAGAAGTTTGAAACACCTGTGACATTGGTTGTATTTGAAGCAGAGTAGTTGTCTCTGTATTCATCATACTTAGTACCTGTTGTCCAGTTGTATCTAACTAGTCCATGTGAGATATCTGTTGAAGAAACTGCCTTGAGAGCAATCATATCTTCAAATGCTCCAATTTCTTCTGATTCTGAGTTTGCCGGAGCAGGAGGACTTGTGTCATCTGTCCATGCGTGAGAACGACCTATGAAGACATAATTCTTCTGATTACTTTCTGAAAAGTCTTCAATGAACTGTCTCGCATTATGCGTTCTGAATTTTTCTGTGATTATTGCTGCCATTTTCTTTATAACTCCAAGTTATTCTTTATATTTGTTCTATTATTTATAATGCCTAAAGGCCACTATTTGAAACATTTGATGAATTAACATAAGAACTGAATGCAATATTAGTTCTTTTTCTTTGTCTTTTGTTTATCTCACTGACATATAAAAGACCTGTCATGTCACTCATCTGTTTTATACTTAATCCTTCTGATACCGATTCTTCTGATAATATAGAACCACTACCATCTTCCATTACGACTCTATGTTCATCTTCTCTGTCATATTCTGTATTTACGCCACCAGAATTAACAGCAGTATTGCCCGATTCTAAATACATAAATCTACCGATTCTATAAGTATTTTGAAATGCAATCATATTTAGGGTTTTCAATGTTGGGCCAATAGGAATGAATGTGTGAACTTCTTCACCAGATTCTTCGTCTATCAAAACAACATCGTCTTCGAATACTATTCTAGAATTATCTTCCATGTACATGTAAGGATTGTCTAGTTCAATGGACCTTTCAGTTACGAAATATTCTCTAGTCTCAGGTACAGTATCATCTTCTAATAAGAAACTACCTTCGCCATTTTCCATTAGTATCTTTTCGCCATGTAAATCTCTATCAAATGGATCGAGTCTTACATAGTTTAAAGGTTCTTCGTTTAGTATTTTAGTTCCATCTTCAAGTATCAATATTTCTTCTGACGGTTGCCAGAATT
>Ga0308011_10000024_pt1 | contig 77553 bp, 70 predicted proteins | sample Neamet177_FD_203144 | JGI IMG/M metagenome (GOLD analysis project Ga0308011, IMG submission 203144) | Marine microbial communities from water near the shore, Antarctic Ocean - #177 | ecosystem: Environmental > Aquatic > Marine > Unclassified | place: Southern Ocean | collected 2014-07-25 | reverse complement strand
TCTTAGCCTAAAGAATAATCTAATAATAGCCAATGGTTTTGGTGCTTTCAATAGCCCTACAAGTAACTTTACGGATGCACTTAGCAATCAATCAGCTGAGCCTATAGGAATTACAGCTATTATTCCTGAAAATACTTCTCTGTTATTCAGTATTGGCTTTGATAATGCCAAACAATTGTACGATAAGAAAAACAAAATACTACAACAACAAAATAATTTTTGGAGCTGGGACAAGCACAGGAAACTCATACAAGACAGCAGCAATGTAGACTATAATGAGTTTATTAATGAATTAGAAGGAGAAGCAGGTATTTTTAATACTTCAGCAACACAAAGCGAGCAGCAACAATATGCTTTCTTTAAAAGTAAGAACTCAATAACTGCAAGTAGCCTAATGCAAGGCTTGGTTTCTGACAGAAAACCTTATGCTGAATACAGCATTAATAGCATAAAAGACGCTAATATCACGGCTCAGTTATTTGGTGATTTGTTCAATAATACTACACCCTACTACACTACTATTGAAGATTATTTTATTTTTGGTACTACCATAGCTTCTTTGGAATATTTAATTGACAATTACACAAGTGATAATACTTTGGCCAACAGCCAACACTTTAGCAATTACAACAGTTATTTTTCTTCAAAGTCTAATTTATTTTTCTACATAAACCCAGGGAAAATAGCGGCTACTTTAAAAGACAAACTAAAGGCTTCCTACGGGAAAAGCCTTAATTTTAATACAGATTCCATTACTAAATTTACTGCTTTTTCTGTGCAGATGACCAGTAAAAATAACTTGATACTGAACAATATAAACCTGTTTTATGATGCTGACTTTAAGGAAGCGATAAAGGAAGAATGGTTCAGACAACTGGATACAACAATTAGTATGCATCCACAATTTGTGTACAATCATTTTACAAAAGAAAAAATGATAGTAGTACAGAATGATGACCATAAAGTATTTGCAATCAATTCCAAAGGTGAAGAATTATGGAACCTTCAATTGAACTCAAGAATACTAGGGGAAATAACAAGTATTGATGCCTATAAAAACAATAAATACCAATGCTTATTCAATACCGAAAATCAGTTGTATTTAATTGACCGAAATGGTAAATATGTTGATGGGTTTCCAAAGTTATTGCCAAGCAATACAAGGGTTGGTCATTCCCTGTTTGACTACAACAATACTAAAAAGTACCGTATCCTTATTGTTGGAGAAGATAACAAGATTTATAACTTGGATAAAAACGGAAAGAAGGTAAAGGGCTGGAAATATGAGAAAAACAGCAATAGGATAAAGCAAAAACCACAATATTTCAGGATAGGAAGTAAGGATTATATCCTTGCTGAACGCAACAATAGTAGCACACAGTTGTTAGCGATTAACGGTAGCGAAAGAGTAGAATTCGAACAAGGAGTTCAGTTCAATGGAAACCCAATTAGCTTAGATAAAAAAGGAACTCTTTACGCAATTACTACTGAAGGAAAACTCTGGAGAGGAACTTTAGAGGGAAATAGCAGCCAACTTTCTTTACCCAATTTAACGGTTACTTCTTTGTTTTTGGTTGAAGAAAAAGGAAGTGAAAAACAATTTATCTACACCAATAATAAAAGGGTATTTATTGTAAATACTGATTTTGAGACTATTCATTCTTTTGAACTTTCCAATACCATTACAAACTTAGTCAGCAATAGTAAAGGGCTAATGATTACTACCGATAATGAGCTGTATCTTTGGAATACTGATGGAGTTATGGAAGGCTTCCCTATTGATAGTGATGGTTACTTCAATATGGCCGATATTGACAATAACGGAAAAATAAATCTGCTGAATACTAAAAACGGATTTATCTACAATTACGAATTAGCGGATTAGTTCAGCAAGTAACTTAAGCTAAAAGTTGGTATTACTTTCTTTTCTATTACACCCCTTAAAGGAAATAACACTCCTGCTGAAATAAGGATTTTCTTGTTTTTTGTATCCAACATATAGTTCAGTTGCGGACTTACAGCAATATCGAACCTTTGTGTTTCATCTTTTACATACATAGCGTATATTCCGTTTACGGATAAACTTCCATACATTTTATTAAATAAATGCAAGCCACCTCCAATAGCAACTCCACTAAACACAAAGGAGGAATTTAACTCTGCTGTAATAAAGTACTTTTTTTCCTTCAAATAGTTTAGCCCTACACCATACAAAAACGGAAATCCGTAAGTATGCGTAACAAACAAATTCTTTTGCTGTCCTGCACCTTTATCAAACCTGCTCAAATCATAGCGTTCAATCAAATCAATCAATAATTTTGGGTACTTAGGATTTGTGGCATATCCTGCTTTTTTTAAGCCTTTTGCCCATTTTTTATAGTCTGTCTTTTTGTACTCAAACAAAAAAGAATAACGCCCTCTTTCTGTTAGGAAAAGGGAATGATCTCGGTAGGAATCTGACACTTTACTGTACTTCCTGAAACACTCTCCTTTTTCATCATCATCCTCAATAATCGTTTTACCATTCCAATTGCTATGGCACTTAATCCCAAAATGATTTTTACCTTTTACTGCCAATCGGCTTTCTCCATTTCCACTCTCTAGTATACCCTGTGCTAAAGTAATGGAAGCAGGAATTCCGTATCTTTCCATTTCAGCAACAGCAGCACTGCTGTATTTTGATATATAGTTTTCGGTTTTACTTTGGGCAACTGCCAAAAAAGAAGAAAAGAGTAATAAAATTAATAGGCATTTTTTCATAATACAAATATATTATTCCATTGGTAAAATAACCCCTAATCTCTCACTCATTCCTTTATTGCCTTGCAATCCTCCAGTGTGTATAGCAAGAATTGAACTTCCTTTCGGGAAGTAATCTTTGCCTATTAAATCCAAAACACCCATCATCATTTTACCTGTATAGACAGCATCTAAAGGAATATTATGCTCAGCAATAAACTCATTTATAAATTCAACTAACGCTTCATTTACTTTAGCATAACCACCTCCAACATAAGTATTTATCAATTTATAATTATTTGTACTAGTCCAGTTTTCAATATCCTTTTCTAAGGTATCAATTCCTTTAATAGCAGGAAAACCAATTACAGTTTGTTTATCATTTGAAGCCTTAATAATTCCTGCAATTGTTCCGCCAGTACCCACTGCACAACAAATATAATCTTGCGTATCATTCGCCTCCAAAATTTCTGCTGTACCTTGTATTGCCAATTCATTTGTTCCCCCTTCATTAATCAAATAAAAGTCCCCAAACTGTGTTTTTAGTTGTTCTAAAAAATCAGGATTCGTTTTCTCTCGGTAATCACTCCTGCTAACATAGTGAAGTTCCATTCCGTTTTCCTTAGCAAAACCCAAAGTAGGGTTTAAAGGTAAATGTTCCTCTCCTCTTATAATTCCTATACTTTTAAAACCCTTTTCCTTTGCAGCAAAAGCAGTAGCCGCAATATGATTGGAAAAAGCGCCACCAAAGGTTAATAAAGTCTTAAGCCCCTGCTTTTCGGCTTCAAGCAGGTTATATTTTAATTTGAACCATTTATTCCCTGAAACAAAAGGATGTACCTTGTCAATACGCTTAACAAACAAGCGAACTTCCTTCTCTTTTAAAAGAGGAATTGATATTTCCTGAGTTTCTATTTTCATTCGTGCAAATATCGTAAATTCGCCAACCTTATGAAAGGATTTTCAAAAATAGACAAACTAGATAAGGATGAGTATTATCATTCCAAAGAAGGCTATGTTGTTTTTACTGAAAAATACCATTTAAAAAGAGGATATTGTTGCAATAACAACTGCAAACATTGCCCCTATAAAAAAGAAATAAAGACGAAAAATGACAAATCTTAAACAAGCCATTTTACAAGGGATTCCAACTGAACTTCCTGCAAAAAAAAATATAAACCCTAGTGTTAGCCATGCGCCTAACCGAAAGAACATCCTTAACAAAGAGGAAAAGCAATTAGCCATTCGTAATGCTTTGCGCTATTTCCCTGAGCATATGCATACTGTATTAGCGCCTGAATTTGCTGAGGAATTAAAAACCTACGGAAGAATCTATATGTATCGTTTTATGCCTGACTATGAAATAAAAGCAAGGCATCTGGAAGATTTTCCACACAAAAGCAAACAAGCAGCAGCACTGCAAATGATGCTATCCAACAACCTAGATGCTGCCATTGCGCAACATCCTGAGGAATTGATTACTTATGGTGGGAATGGGGCTGTTTTTCAAAATTGGGCACAGTATCTATTAACTATGCAATATTTGGCTGAAATGAATGAAGAACAAACCTTGGCTTTATATTCTGGTCATCCTATGGGATTATTCCCATCACATAAAGATGCCCCTAGAGTTGTAGTAACAAATGGAATGATGATTCCTAACTATTCCAAACCTGATGACTGGGAAAAATTTAATGCTTTAGGTGTTACTCAATACGGACAAATGACAGCAGGTTCGTTTATGTATATTGGTCCGCAAGGAATTGTACACGGAACAACAATTACCGTATTAAATGCCGCTAGAAAAATTGATCCAAAGGCAGAAGATTTAAGTGGTAAAATATTCATTACTGCAGGCCTTGGAGGAATGTCAGGCGCACAACCAAAAGCAGGAGTTATTGCCAAAGGAGTCTGTATAGTTGCAGAAGTAAACCCTCAGGCAACTTACAAAAGACACGAACAAGGCTGGGTGGATGAAGTATACAAGGATTTAGATGAATTACTAGACAGAGCAATTGCAGCAAGAACCAATAAAGAAGCAGTTTCAATTGCCTATGATGGAAACATAGTTGACCTTTGGGAAAGAATAGTGAAACGCAATATTCATATTGAGATTGGGTCAGACCAAACTTCACTGCATAACCCTTGGGCAGGTGGCTATTACCCAGTTGGAATGACTTATGAAACTGCCAATGAAATGATGGCAAACAATCCTGAACAGTTTAAAAAAGAAGTTCAAAAAACTTTGGTTCGCCATACCAATGCAGTTAATACTTTAAGCGAAAGAGGAATGTACTTTTTTGATTATGGAAATGCTTTTTTACTAGAAGCAAGTCGTGCAGGTGCTGATATTCTAAAACCTAATGGAGATTTCAAATACTCGTCCTATGTACAGGATATTATGGGGCCTATGTGCTTTGATTATGGTTTCGGACCATTCAGGTGGGTATGTGCATCTAATGACGCTAAGGACTTAGTAATCACAGATAGAATTGCTTGTGAAGTATTGGAAGAAATTATGAAGCACTCCCCTTCTGAAATTAAGTTGCAGATGAGTGACAATATCAATTGGATAAAAGCAGCAGGAAAAAATAAAATGGTTGTCGGTTCACAAGCCCGTATCTTGTATGCTGATGCGGAAGGTAGAATGAAAATTGCTGAAGCCTTTAACAATGCTATTGCTAGTAGTGAGCTTTCTGCTCCTGTCGTTTTGGGGCGTGATCATCATGATGTATCAGGAACAGATTCTCCTTACAGAGAAACATCCAATATTTATGATGGCTCACAGTTTACAGCTGATATGGCAATACAAAATGTTATTGGCGACAGTTTCAGAGGAGCAACTTGGGTATCTATCCATAATGGTGGTGGTGTTGGCTGGGGAGAAGTAATCAATGGGGGTTTCGGTATGATGTTGGACGGTAGTGCTGATTCAGAAAGGAGATTAAAATCAATGTTGTTTTGGGATGTGAATAATGGAATATCTAGGAGAAGTTGGGCGCGTAACAAAGAAGCCAACTTTGCGATTAAGAGAGCCATGGAAATGAATCCTGACCTAAAAGTGACTATGCCCAATACAGCTGATGATAGTTTAATAAATTCATTAGATTTGTAAAAAATAAACAATGACTGCAATCGTAAACCCTTCAATTTTTAAATTCTTAATTACCCTTAAGGAAAATAATACTAGAGAATGGTTTGCCGAAAACAAAGACTATTACCTTACAGAAGAAGCAAAAATAAAAGAATTCTTTACTGCTATAAATGAAAAATTGTCTGCTATTGATAATATAGCAGGAATGAAAGCCTATAGAATTTACAGAGACATCCGTTTTTCAAAAGATAAAACTCCTTATAAAATATACAGAAGTTGCAGTTATAGAAGAGCTACTGAAGCATTAAGAGGTGGTTATCATTTAGAAATTACCCCAGGAGGAAGTTTTTTAGCTGCAGGATTCTGGCAACCCAACAAAGAGGATTTATTCAGAATCAGGAAGGAGCTTGAACTAGACAGTTCCTATATTGAAAAGATACTTTCAGACAAAAAATTTACAAAAATATTTGGAGGGTTTTACACTAGAAACTCGCTTAAAGTTGCACCATCAGGATTTGATAAAAATCACCCGAATATTGAGTTAATTAGGAAAAAAGATTTTATTGTATTGTGTAAGTTTACGGACAAAGAAGTGCTATCCAAAGACTTCCATTCTACTGTAATAAATTCTTTTAAAACAGTTCGCCCATTCTTTGACTATATGAGTGATGTACTAACTACCAACCTAAATGGAGAATCTATTTTGGAGGAGTAATTTTAGGAACTCTAAGCAGAAATAAACCAATAAAAGTAATTGCTCCATTGAGTATCAATAATTCAAAACCGAAAGGAATATACAGTTGAATTACATAACAAGCCACAGGGGACAAAACAGCAACTAAAGGCACCCAATTATCTTTCACACTTAGCTTAGTAAACAACCCAAAAGCATACATTCCTAATAAGGGACCATAAGTATAACCTGCTACTTTAAATAGTGCCGAGATTACACTGTCATCATTTATTGCCTTAAATACCAAAATAACTAACACTAGTAGAATTGAAAACCCAAAATGAACCAATTTTCTTTGCTTAATTTCTTTTGCACCTGCATTTTCATCAAAGCCCAACAAATCAATACAAAAAGAGGTTGTTAAGGAGGTCAATGCTGAATCGGCACTAGAATATGCAGCAGCAATAAGCCCTAAAATAAACAACACCCCTACTCCCATTCCTAAGCCTCCATTTAGCGCTACAGCAGGAAATAAATCGTCAGCCTTATCAAATGATATTCCATGAGTTTCGGCATACATATACAGCAATGCACCAAGGGATAAAAATAATAAATTCACAAACACCAAAACAAAACTAAACCAAAACATATTCTTTTGTGCATCCCCTAAACTTTTACAACTTAAGTTTTTCTGCATCATATCTTGGTCAAGTCCAGTCATTACAATTGCCATAAACGCACCTGATAAAAACTGCCTTACAAAGTGTTGCTTTCCTTCCCAAAAAAAGATTTGCGAAAAATCACTTTCTTTTACGGTACTAATCAGTGAAGTAAAACTCAAGTTCATATCAACTGATATTAGATAAACACTTAAACTAACCGCCACAAGCATAAATAATGTTTGTAAAGTATCGGTCCAAATAATTGTTTTTATTCCACTCCTGAAAGTATACACCCATATTAGCAAAATAGTAACCACAACAGTAACTTCAAAGGGAACTCCCCAAGCATCAAAAATGGCCATCTGCAATACATTTGCTACCAAATAAAGCCTAAAAGATGCCCCTATCACCCTACTAATCAAAAAGAATATAGCCCCTGTTTTGTAGGATGAATTCCCGAATCTATCCTTTAAATATCCATAAATGGAAGTCAAGTTCATTCGGTAGTAAAGTGGCATAAGCACTGTGGCAATTACCAAATAACCCAACAAATAACCCAATACCATTTGCATATAAGAAAATTCACTAGTTGCCACCCAACCAGGAACGGATATAAAGGTTACTCCTGATAAAGAGGCACCAATCATTCCAAAGGCAACTATGTACCAAGGCGACTGTTTGTCTCCACTAAAAAAGGAGGCATTACTGTCTGACTTTCCTGTAATAAAGGAAATACCTACCAATACTAAAAAGTAGATAACGATTACACTTATAATTAATGTTGATGACATAAAAATTTGTTTTTCACAAAACTAAAAGTATTCTGCATTAATAGTACATTTGCAAAATGAATTTTCCATCCAAACTTGTTGAAAATGCAGTTGAGCAACTTTCTCGCCTTCCAGGAATTGGGAAGCGATCGGCCTTACGCCTAGTATTGCACATGCTAAAACAAGAAAAAAAATCAGTAGAAAAATTTGGAGATTCATTCATACAACTCATCAACAATATTAATTACTGCACAGTATGTTATAGTATTTCTGATGTTGAACTTTGCGAAATATGTGCAAGTGAAAAAAGAGATAAATCAATTATCTGTGTTGTAGAAGATATTCGGGTGATGATGGCGATTGAAAATACTATGCAATTCAAAGGGGTTTATCATGTTCTGGGAGGACTTATTTCTCCAATGGATGGTGTTGGACCTACTGATTTGCGCATTGAGGACTTAATAAGCAAAGTAGAAAATGGAGCTATTGCAGAAGTCATTTTTGCATTAAGCACTACTATGGAAGGAGATACAACCAATTATTACCTTTTCAGAAGATTGAAAGATAGTGGTATCAAAATCTCCTCAATTGCTAGAGGAATTGCTATTGGTGATGAATTAGAATATACTGATGAACTCACTTTAGGTACAGCCCTATCTAGTAGAATGCCTTATGAAAACTCCTTAGTAAAATAGTTAGAATTTCTAATCTTTTCTTAATTTTGCCAAAAATTTAATAGATTATGGCTAGAGTAGAATTGATAATGCCCAAAATGGGAGAGAGTGTTTCGGAAGCGACTATAATTTCTTGGGCTAAGGAAGTTGGAGAAATGGTTGAGCTAGATGAAACTATTGTTGAGATAGCTACTGATAAAGTAGATTCTGAGGTACCTTCAACTCATGAAGGGAAATTAGTTGAAAAATTATTTGAAGCAGATGATGTTGTGCAAGTTGGTGAGCCATTTGCTATTATTGAAACTGAAGGTGGAGATGATACTCCAACAGTAACTAAAACTGAAGCTCCTGCTGAAACTAGAGCAGTAGAACAAGCAGTAACTACAACTATTGAAAACAACACAACTACCATCAGTAATGATGGTGACAGATTCTATTCTCCATTAGTAAGAAGCATGGCTTCTGAAGAAGGAATAGAAATGACTGAATTAGAAACTATTCCTGGAAGCGGGAAAGATGGTAGAGTTACTAAATCGGACATGGTTACTTACCTTAAAACTAGAGATACTGCACCAGCAGTAACTCCAGTTAAAACTGAAACTAAAAAAGCAGCTCCTGCACCTAAGGTAGCTGCACCAGCACATACTCCAGTAAACATCCCTAATACGGGTGGTGGTACTGAAATTGTTGAAATGGACAGAATGAGAAAACTTATTTCTGCTCACATGACAATGTCAAAACAAACTTCAGCACATATTACTTCATTTGTTGAGGCAGATATGACAAATATTGTAAACTGGAGAAACTCAGTAAAAGCAGGATTTAAACAAAGAGAAGGACAAAACATTACCTTCACTCCTATTATTATTGAAGCAATGTCAAAAGCGGTTAAGGACTTCCCTATGATTAATGTTTCGGTGGATGGAACAACTATTCATATTCATAAAAATGTAAATATTGGTATGGCTGCTGCTTTACCTGATGGAAACCTTATTGTACCTGTTATTAAAGAAACGCAAAACAAAAACTTAGTAGGAATTACTAAAGCAGTAAACGATTTAGCGGTTCGCTCAAGAGGTGGTAAATTAAAGCCAGATGATATTCAAGGAGGTACAATTACCATGACAAATGTGGGTACTTTCGGAAATTTAATGGGAACGCCTATTATTAACCAACCTCAAGTAGCTATTTTGGCTTGTGGTGTTATTAAGAAAAAACCAGTTGTTTTAGAAACTGCTGAAGGAGATGTTATCGCAATTCGTCACATGATGTTCCTTTCTTTATCTTACGATCATAGAGTTGTTGATGGAGCGTTAGGAGGACAATTTGTAAGAAAAGTTGCTGATTACTTAGAGCAATTTGACACTACACAAACAGTTTAATAAAACGTTACACTTATATAAAAAAGGCAGAATTTATTTCTGCCTTTTTTTTTGTTAAATTCTTTTACAAACAACAAGCAACTATTCACTAACAACTAATTATCTTTACCTTATGAATTTGAAACTAGAAAAACCAATTGTATTCTTTGATTTGGAAACGACAGGAGTGCAAGTTGCAAAAGATAGAATTGTAGAAATATCTATCCTAAAAGTTTTCCCAAATGGGAATAAAGAAAGTAAAACTTGGCTAGTAAACCCTACTATTCCTATCCCAGCAGTAACAACAGCAATACACGGAATATCAGATGAAAAAGTAGCCAATGAACCTACTTTTGAAGTGCTTGCTCAAGAAATTTCTGACTTGATTCATAATTGTGATTTAGCAGGGTTCAACTCCAATAAATTTGACATTCCTTTATTGGCAGAAGAGTTTTTGAGAGTTGGTATTGATTTTGATATGGAAAACAGAAAAGCAGTTGATATTCAGAATATATTCCATAAACTAGAACAAAGAACTTTAGTTGCTGCTTATAAATTTTACTGTGATAAAGACTTGACTAATGCCCATTCAGCTGAAGCTGATACTTTAGCTACTTATGAAATTTTATTGGCTCAATTGGATAAATATGATGAACTAAAAAATGATGTAGACTCCCTTTCTGAGTTTTCACAAAGAGGTGGAAAGTTTGCTGATATGGCAGGATTTGTTCGTTTTAATGAAGAAGGAGAAGAAGTACTTAGTTTTGGAAAATACCGTGATGTAACTTTAGCGCAAATCTGGAAAGATAATCCTGGGTATTTCTCTTGGATTAATCAAGCTGAATTCCCTTTGTACACCAAAAATGTGATGCGTAATTTTGCAACCAAAATGAAATTACAAAAAAAGTTTAATTCCTAGTTATGAAGATAATCTGTATTGGCCGTAACTATGTAAACCATGCCAAGGAATTAGGCAATGCTATTCCTAGTGAACCTTTGTTTTTCTTAAAGCCCGACACAGCTATACAGCCCAAAGGTCATCCCTTTTTTATCCCTCATTTTTCTAATGACATTCACTATGAAGCAGAGTTAGTAGTTAAGATAAACAAAACGGGTAAGCATATTGAAGAGCGTTTCGCTCACAACTATTATTCTCAAATAGGATTAGGAATTGATTTTACCGCTCGTGATGTACAGCAGGAATGCAAAGCAAAAGGTTTGCCTTGGGAAAAAGCAAAAGGCTTTGATGGTTCAGCACAAATCAGCAGAACTTTTATTGATAAATCTGATTTAGATTTAGAAAATATCACTTTTAGTTTAAAGAAAAATGATGAGCAAGTACAAATAGGAAACAGCAAAGATATGTGCTTTAATTTTGATGCTATTATTGCTCACATCTCAAAATTCTATACCCTAAAAATTGGGGATTTAATTTACACAGGAACCCCTGAAGGAGTTGGCCCTGTAAAAGCTGGAGATAAATTAAAAGGTTTTATTGGAGAACAAGAAATGTTTAAGGTTGTGGTTAAATAAAATCTACCTAGAAAACCTCATTTTATAAGCAGCATTTACTTTACCTTTGCTTATATCCATTAACTTTCCTTTTATCATTCTTTTGCGCAAAGCTGTCAGTTTATCTGTAAACAGTATTCCATCAATATGGTCGTATTCATGCTGAATAACACGAGCCGTTAAGCCCTTATAAGTATCAGTATGCTTTTTAAAATTTTCATCCATATACTCAATTGTAATGGTGGATTTTCTACTTACATCTTCCCGAACATCAGGAATAGATAAACACCCCTCATTAAAATCCCACTCCTTCCCTGTTTCTTCAATAATTCTAGCATTGATAAATGTTTGCTTTACAATTATCTCTTCTGTTTCCTCTTCATCCTCAACAAAAGGAGTAGTATCAATTAAGAACAAGCGAATTTCTTTATTAATTTGTGGTGCAGCAAGTCCTACTCCACAAGCCTCATACATGGTTTCCCACATATTAGCTAAAAGCGTTTCTAACTCAGGATAATCAGGTGTAATATCCACACACTTCTTTCTTAAAACTGGTGCTCCAAAAGCAACTATTGGTAATATCATTATAAAATTGATTCAATAATTTGGTCTACACTCATTCCTTCTGCTTCTGCTTTGTAATTTTTCACAAGTCTGTGGCGTAAAATTGGTTTAGCAACTGCTTTTACATCCTCAATATCAGGAGCATATTTCCCATTTATTGCAGCATGACACTTAGCTGCCTTCAACATAAATTGTGATGCCCTTGGTCCTGCACCCCACTCAATATATTGTTTTACTATATCAGCAGCTTTATCAGAATTTGGCCTTGTTTTAGCAACTAAACTAACCGCATATTGCAATACATTATCAGTAACTGGCAATTTCGTAATTACCTCTTGATAGTGCATAATTTGTTCAGCCGACATAATCCTATTCAAAGTCACATTACTTTTAACAGTAGTTTGTTTTACAATTTGCAATTCCTCTTCATAAGAAGGATAATCCAACAATACATTAAACATAAACCTGTCCAACTGAGCCTCAGGTAAAGGATAAGTTCCTTCCTGTTCAATAGGATTCTGAGTTGCCAACACAAAGAAAGGTTTGTCCAAAACATAACGAGTACCTGCATTGGTTACTGATCGCTCTTGCATAGCTTCCAACAAAGCCGATTGTGTTTTAGGAGGTGTACGGTTAATCTCATCCGCCAAAATAATATTAGAAAATAAAGGTCCTTTTACAAACTTAAATTTTCTGTTTTCATCTAGGATTTCAGCTCCAACAATATCGGAAGGCATCAAATCTGGTGTGAACTGAATACGATTAAAATTAAGCCCTAAGGAATCAGCAATAGTTTGTACCAATAAGGTTTTAGCCAACCCAGGAACACCCACCAAAAGGCAATGTCCATTACAAAAAATAGAGATAAGTACTTGCTGTACAACATCATCCTGCCCTACTATTACTTTTGCTATTTCATTTTTGAATTCATTGTATTTTACAACAAAATCATCAATCGCTTGAACTTCATTACTCATATTATTTGCTCCATTTATCTGCAAGCTTACATTCTGCAAGCCTATCGGATAGCTTTATGTAAGTTTTTGCAATTGTTTTATTTACCCACACATCAAGGATTTCTTGTTTTTTTGCATTGATTGAATATTCTTTAATCTTAGCATAATCTTCAACCAAATTTGCTTTGTGCTGCTCAACTCTTTTATTCAATCTTAAAATACGATAAGCCTTTTTCTCATCTTGCATTTGTATAACAGCTGGAGAAGATACCTCACCTTCTGCTAATTTTTCGACTACCAAACGCAAAACAGGTGCCATATCATCAAGCGTATGCAAAGTTGACATAGTATTTGGGTTCAATAATAAACCTCCGTTAGCCTTGTTTTCATCATCAGAGTATTTATTAACGGCCTCATCAAAAGTAATTGTTCCTTCATTTATTTCCTTTGCAATGCTATCCATCTTTAGTTTTGCAGTATGCAAAGCTGTTGCATTTACTTTTGTTTTAATAAGGATGTGCCTTACATTTATTTGCTCTCCTCTCCTTTCAATAAGCTGTACGATATGATACCCAAATTGTGATTCTACTACTTCTGAAATCTCCCCTTCTTTTAAACGGAAAGCAGCTCTTTCAAATTCAGGAACTAAATCTCCTCTATTTACAAAACCAAGTTCACCACCTCTTGTTGCTGAACCAGGATCGTCAGAATACAAAGTAGCCAACATTTTAAAATCCTCTCCTTTATATACTCTATCTCTGAAACTATTTAGTTTCGCTCTAATCTTGTCTTTTTGTTCAGTAGTAATTTCAGGTTTTATCACAATCTGAGCTACTTCTACTTGAGTTGGCATAGTAGGAATTTCAGCATCAGAAAGTATACTATAAGCCTCTTTTACTTCAGCAGGAGTTACTTTTATTGCAGAAGTAAGCTGACTTTGCATTCTTTGTGCTAAAAACTGATCCTCAATTACTTTAGTAAGTTCTTGCACTATTTTATCTTTTGATTTTCCAAAATATTCTTCTACCTTTTCAACTGAACCTAATTGACTTTCAAAATAAGATAATCGTTTATTAATTTCAGTTTCTATCTCTTCATTCGACACGACTAAACTATCCATTTTTGCTTGATTAATCATTAGTTTTTGGAACAGTAAATCTTCAATAATCTGGCATCTTATTTCAGTTGACTTGGTATGTCCTTGCGATAAATATTGTAAATATTGCGATTCAATTTCAGAAGTAAGGATAATTTCATCTCCTAGTACCGCTTCAATTTTATCGACAGTTTGAGCCGAAAGCCCTAAGTGAAATGATGCTAGTATTAGAAAGTAATAAATTTTATTCATTAGTAAATTTTAATTTTTTTCAAAGCTAAACCATTCTGATATAATTCATCTTCAAGTTGCTTTAAATATTGTATTTTATTTTTATTCAAAAGTACATTGCGAATTTTTGCGCGTTCCAAGGCTAACGGACTAATACTGCCTTTTATTTGATAATCCTTAATGTAAATATAGTACCTGTACTGCTCATCCTCAAACCACACTCCTTTTGTGTTTTCTAAAAAGTATTTTTCTTCTGTAATCAACTCAGGAAGCTTTTTATTTATAGTAGCAAAATACTGCCAACTACTATCGGCTAAATAATACTCTTTTGCAAACTGCTGACAGTAATCAGTTAACTCTTCAATTGACTCTTCTTTATCTGATTTGTACCATTTGGATAAATCCTTTAACTTTGGAGCTGACTTGTCCACAACAATATATCTTCCCTTAAAAATATTTTTTACTAGCTTGAACTGCTCATAATACTGATTGTAATAATCAACCACTGCTTGTGGCGAAATAGTAGTGTCAAAATTCTGATTAATTAATTCTTGCTGATAAGCATAGATTAAAAGTGAGGATCGATATTCTTTAATTTGTTTTTCATAATCCAACAAATCAGTACTCAGGTTTATCTCAGCATGATAAATCATAAGTTGTTTCCTGATCCAAAGATTCATGTAACGCTCCACAAAAAAAGCACTATCTTCAGTAGCTTCTGGCATTTCCATTATTACTTCCGAAAGCAATAAATCATTTTCATTTACACTTGCAATAACTCTTTTATTGTCATCATTAAAGCAAGCAACAGCAAGCATTGAAAATGCTAAGAATATAAATATTTGCTGTTTTCTCATTAACTATTTAATAAGCGAATAAAGCATATCTCTATCAATACTTATACTATATTTCTCTTTTAAAGAAGCAATCCATTCTGCCTCTAAAAGATTTTGATAATCAGAAATAACCTTCCCTCTAGTTTCGCTTAATTCCTTTATTCCTGATGCTAATACTTCATAAATATCAACAATAATATAACTCCCATCCTTAGTTTTAATATCACCAGCAATACCTATTTTCCAATCCACAGCATCAACATATTCATTTTCACCTTTTATAAATTTCTTAGCTTTTATTTGCAAACTCAAAGGAGCATCAGTATTTGCTGCTGTTAAGATTTCGGCATCTGTAATATTACCTCTATGTTTTTTGTAGACAGCTTTTTTTACAAGCTTAGCAGTAGCCAAATCAATGCAACTATATACAGTAGCATCTGCTCTGTTTTCCCACATATAATTGCTACTATTTTCAGTATAGAAATTCTGTAATCCAACTGTATCTTCAACTGCCTTAGTCCACACTTTAGCATTTGTTAAATCAAAAAGCAAAATCCCTTCACGATACTCCTTCATCAAAGCTTTATACTCAGGATATTTTGTTTCCAATTGACTTTCTTCATAAGCCAATAACTCCTCATTTACAAAACTTGTGTACATAGCATCAATATCACTTCCTGCAGTTTGGTTCAGTAAAATATATTCAGCAAATGAATTTACTGAAATAGCTTTTCCATTTATAGTAACAAGTGTATTAGTGTTTTCTGCAGAAGTACTAAAGGTTCCTAAAGCAACAGCATTAGCCGACACTTTACTAAATCCAGTATAAGCACTAGGATTATTCACCACTTTATACGTTTTATGCAGTTTTGCAAACAATGCTTGCTTACTCAATTCCCCTCTTGAATCTCTTTCAATTTTTCTTTTCAAATCAGCTTTTACATCTTCAAATGCTGGAATACCTTTTCTTTCCAATAAAGTAATGATATGCCATCCGTACTCAGTTCTGAAAGGAGCTGAAATATCACCTACCTCTTTCAGTCCAAAAGCAACTGCTTCAAACTCAGGAACCATTTTACCAACACCAAAAGCAGGAAGACTTCCTCCCTTTACGGCTGTTGATCTATCTTCAGAAAAACGCTCTGCTACTTCTGCAAATTCTTCACCATTTGTCAAAAGTTCAGCTGCTTTATTTATTTTATCTTTTGCTTCATTTAATCTTTTTTCATCAGCCCCTTGCCCTGACTTGAACATGATATGAGCAACCTTAACCTCACCAACTGCTTCACGCTTATCGGTAACCTTAATAATATGGTATCCATATTTAGTTTTAATAGGCATTGATATTTCACCAATTTTAGTTGAATATGCTGCAGTTTCAAAATTATAAACCATCATAAAAGCAGTGAAGTAACTTAAATTACCGCCATTATTCAGTGCTGATTTATCATCTGAATTCTTTTTTGCTGCATCAGAAAATGAAATTTTCCCTGCAATAATTTCCGAACGAATAGCTAAAGCATTTTCATATGCAATTTTCTCAATTTTTACTGTTGCTTTTTCATCAACTGAAATTAAAATATGACTTGCTTTTACATCTTGCTTCATCCTGTCATAAGCTTCTATAAGCATATTCTCGTCAAATTCTTTATTCTTCAAATAAGGTTTTGCCAATTGTGTTTTATAACCTGATAATTCAGCAATAAAAGCAGGAATAGTATCCATTCCTAGCTCATCAGCATTTCTTACTTTTAGTTTGAAATTAACAAACAATTCCATGTACTCATCCAAATATTCTTTGCTAAGTTCAGTATTGTTGTTATTCTTATAAAATACTGTTTTAAATTCTTCTAATGATATATTCTCATCTTCAATAGTTAGTAAATTTTGAGCTGTAGTTGCGAATGCAAATGCTCCACATAAAATACTTAATCCAATCTTTTTCATTTATTTATTTTTAAATTTTAACTTCTACTATAATTTGGTGCTTCTCTAGTAATTGTAACATCATGAGGATGACTTTCAGCAACTCCAGCAGCAGTAATTTTCAAAAATTCTGCTTTGCTTAACTCATTAATATTTCCTGAACCTGTATAACCCATCCCAGCTCTCAACCCTCCAATCATTTGATGAATAACCTCTCCTAATGTTCCTTTGTAAGCTACTCTTCCGACTATCCCTTCAGGAACTAATTTTTTAGCATCAACCTCTCCACTTTGGAAATATCTATCTTTTGACCCATCTTGCATAGCATCAATTGATCCCATACCTCTATAAGACTTAAACTTTCTTCCTTCAAAAATGATAGTTTGACCAGGAGCTTCTTCAACACCAGCAATAATTGAACCTAGCATTACTGTGCTTGCTCCACCCACTAAAGCTTTTACAATATCTCCTGAATATCTAATACCTCCATCCGCAATCAAAGGGATATTATTCTTTTTAGTTACTTCAGCAACATCCATCACAGCTGTAAGTTGTGGCACACCAATACCGGCAACAATTCTAGTTGTACAAATTGAACCAGGACCAATCCCTACTTTTACTGCATCAGCACCTGCATCAATTAAACCTTGTGCAGCTGAAGCTGTTGCAATATTACCAACTACAATATCAACACCTTTAAACTTAGCTTTTACTTTTTTCAGTACATCAACCACACCTTTGGTATGCCCATGTGCTGTGTCAATGATTATTGCATCAACTGATGCTTTTGCTAAAGCTGAAACTCTCTCTAAAACATCAGCAGTTATACCAACAGCAGCTGCAACTCTAAGCCTACCATATTTATCTTTACAAGCATTCGGACGCATTCTGTTTTTTATGATATCCTTGAAAGTAATCAAACCAACTAATTTATTGTTAGCATCAACAATAGGTAATTTTTCGATTTTATGATCTTTTAAAATATTTTCAGCATTCTCCAAATCATTTAATTCAGTAGTAACCATATTTTCAGAAGTCATTACTTTTGAAATTGAAAGTGTCATATCTTTTTCAAAACGTAAATCTCTATTGGTTACAATACCTAATAGTCGCATATTTTCTTCAACAATAGGAATTCCTCCAATGCTGTTTTCACGCATCATATTAAAAGCATCACCAACAGTAGCCGACATACTTAAAGTAATCGGATCTAAAATCATTCCACTTTCTGAACGCTTTACTTTTCTTACTTCTAATGCTTGTTGTTCAATAGACATATTTTTATGCAATACTCCAATTCCTCCTTCTTGTGCAATAGCAATTGCCATTTTGGATTCTGTAACAGTATCCATTGCAGCCGAAACAATAGGGATGTTTAAAGTAATGTTCTTTGAAAACTGAGTGCTTGTCGTTACCATATAAGGCAATATTTCAGAATATGCTGGGATAACTAAAACATCATCATAAGTAAAACCTTCTTTCATTATTTTATTGCTCATATTGATATATTTAAAAAATTATGCAAAATTAACATATTATATATTAAAATAGTCCCTAAAAAAGGGACTATTTTATTAAGATTAGTTTTTATTATCTAACTAGAGTAATTATATCCGTTTTCTCTGTCAAATTACCTACTCCATTTATATATTGTAAATGATATATATAATTTCCATTCTGCACTACATTACCATTAAAGGTACCATCCCAACCTTTTTGAGGGTCATTAGTAGTAAATAGAACCTCTCCTTTTCTATTGTAGATGGTAAATGAATAACCAATTTCTGAAACATAGTAAGTTATAGGGAGGAAGACTTCATTATGGTCATCACTATTAGGGGTAAATGCAGATGGAACAAAAATGATTGGCGTTTGAGAAACACAAGAAACATTCGAAAAACTTCCTTCTGAAACAGGACCATAAGGAGTTATACTCCCCTCAATAGCTTCAATATAATAACAGAACCTTCCATTACCATCACCATATTCAGTTACTACATCAATAAACTCTAATGCTTCATTAGGGAAAATTACTCTATCCCAAGTTGCAATAGGGAATGGATTAAATGACTCTCTATTAACTGAACGATATAATTTATATTCCGAAACATTCCCCAACCATTTATCATATTCATTAAATGTAATTGTATTTGTGTATTCACTTCCCAAACTTGGGTTAACATCACTATAGTCTATATTTATTTTTGTTTCCAATAAAATTGTTTGTGCAAATGAAGTATCATTAGCATACTCAGGTAAATCTACTGGCGGAGCAAATAATCTTACACCACAAGTATCTACAGGATAAATTTGATATTGATAATAATTTACACTTGTTTTAGCAAATTCATCAGTATAATGAACTGTAGCACCTCCATTAAAAGGAATCTCTCCTATTTTTTTAAAATCATTTACTTTTCGTAGAGAACGCATTACATCATAATGATTTATAATAGCATTATTATCAACCAAACAATTGATTTCAACAAAACCATTATCATGATTTATACTTGCATATTCGATATAGTTGATTTGAGGTTTTGCAGGTAAGTTTGGAATAAGTTCTAATTGATTAGATAGAGCAGAGAAAATAATACCCCCATCATTAGCAATAACATATATTTTATAAGAATATCTATCCTTTAATGACGTTACTACATAATTAGTAATATCAATTAAATTTGTATCTACAATTATTGTAGTTACACCATTTAAATCAGTTTCTTCAACCACTACCGTGTAATAACTCACACCAAGCTTCCAGTTAATATACTCATTCCATTCCAAAGATAAATTATGCGTACATTCATCAAGGTCAGCTATAAGATGAATAGAGTTATGATCGGGAGTTGGGTCCATTGTATTACTACAAGTGTCTAAAGCTCTTACGCTAAAAGTTTCGAACAATTTATCAGCATTGGAAGAAGTGTATAGGAAAGATGTGTTTGGTGCATCAACAGTACCTACAGTTAACCAACCTTGCGAATCCTGAATATAAATTTCATAAATATCAGCACCAGGAGAGGTTTGCCAAGAAATAATAGATTTCCCATTGGCATCAACTGAAATATCAGTAATAATAGGAGTTACAGGAGTCATAGTATCTTCTAAAATAACGGTACCAATTGATGATTTTGAAATACAACCACTTGCATCAGGAATTTCAACATAAAACTGAAGATCTTCTTCACATTCAGTAATATCATATAAATAAGATAGTAAAGGAGTGGTTAGGTGATTAGAAAAGACAGAACCATTTTTCTTAATAAACAAATCATAATCAACAGATGAAGAGGCTAGCAATGGATCATGAATAGCATTCCAATCCAAATTAGCTGAAACGCCTAAGTTTATTGGGGTAATATCCATAAAAATACTTTGTAAAGTATCAGAATGTAAATCAGCACCAGTTGTATCGCAACCATCTTTATTGGATAGAAAGTAAAATTGGGAAGCACTATTTCCATTAGCTCCTATATGCGTATATGTGTCAATAGGAAAAAGCACACTATCAAGAAGGGCGTAAGGGCCAGCAAAACTTGTAGCATGCCAAACCCAAAAAGGTTCTAGTGTTGGTGGTGCATTATCAATGTATTTCCAAGTTAAATCAATATCTCCATTGTCCTTTACCGATATACATCTTAAATCAGGGATTGGAGGAACAACAGTTATTTTAATAGTTGCAATTGTAATCCCATTAGCTGGGCAAAAATCATCATAAGCCTTAATTGCGAAAGTAAAAACATTGGAAGTATTCGTACTGCTTATACAGCCATCAGCAACATAAATATGATCGCAATGCGTTTGCCATTCAAATACACCACTAACAATAGTTGGTGCCGAAAATGGAGGAGTAATACTTGCTGTACCATTATTAAAGGTTGCACAAGGAGGATTAGCACACAAATTAGGGTCAATAAAATCAGCTGAGAACTGTCCTCCAGTTACATCTAAAGTAATATCTTGAGCAACACCACCGGTATAAGTATCTAAATCTTCTGCTTGAACATTAAAAACAACCAAATCACCCGCATAAACTGTTACAGAATGAGATGGGAGACCAGCAGAATTCACATTGGTCAGCCAGTTTTGCGGACCTACAGGAGTTGAGATTATTGGCGGATCATTAAGTCCATCAGTTGGAGGATTATAGACATTACAATCTAATAACATTACTTGCACCTCTCTATAAATTTCGGCAATTAACTGCCCACATTTTCGTGCTTCTACCTTTATACAGGTTACAAATACCCCTGAAGTTGTAGAGTTATAAGCTATCTCACCCGTTTCAGAATCCAAAGTTGGATTTCCAGGAATAGGAGATGTCATTGTATAAGGTGGAGTTGGTGCAAATGTTAAAGCTGTTGCACTAGGGTTAGAAGGGTCGTAAGAACCTGCTGCACCTAACGGTTCAGCCCAAGAATAAGTAAGTTCATCCAATTCTTCATCATAAGCATTATGAGAATACGCAAAAGGATATCCTGTACAAATAATTGTTTTTGCTAATTCTCTAAATTCAGGAGAAGAATCATAACACGGGCTTGCAGGTAAAAAATTTCCGTTAGGAAAATCAATATCATACGCATACATAACTGCTCTTAATGTCCATGAATCATTAGCCATTCCATTCGTAATTTGACCACTTCTACAACAAGTACCCCAAGTAAAGTGCCATCCTTCTGGCGGTGGGTTTCCACCTAATGCCATAGGGTCAGATCTCCATATAAATTCTTCTACTGCCCCAATATCCCCATTACCACAATCAAAACATGAATTTCCTGAGCCTGCGGCACCTGTAGGTGATATGTCATTTACAGAAACAAAATTCAATAATATAGGAGAAGTTTGCCCTAATGCCGGATAATTATGATGAGTAATTGTTTGGGCTGTTGGCGAGAAAATAGCTCCAGAACAGTCCCTATATACTTTCATTTCAAAAACATACTGTCCTACACTAGGCCCCCCTTTTAGGCATTTCCAGGTTATCTCTCCACCCATAAAGTGAGAGGAAAAGGAGAGATAGCTGCAAAAAGCAAAAATTAGGGTTATAAGTATTTTCTTCATAATTTGAATTTTTTAAACAAATAATAAGTAACAGAACTAACCTTAGTTAATTCTTCACAAAAAGTATTTTTTATTAGTGATTATTTAGTAATCTGTATCTTTTGGTAATACCTCTTACCAGAAGATGTGAACTCTAATAAATACATTCCATTATTAAGGTTAGCAACATTAATTAATTCTACATAATCAGAATGTAAAACTTCTTTTCCTAACAAATCAATAACTCTTAAATAATCATATTTTCCATCAATGTATAGCTTATCATTAACTGGGGAAGGATAAACAGAAATAGCATTAATTTCTTTATCATCAATACCCACTGTCCAAACTTCATTTCCTGTAGTGAAATTATCAAAATCTTCAACTGATGATGCAGATCCATCTAATATTACATTCCCCATAGCATCAGTAACAGTATACGCTAGATTAGCGCCATTAATACTTTGTAAGGTATAACATTCATTAAATACAAGTGGTATAGAATTAGTAGAACCAGTAACACCTCCAAAATCTGAAGCGATAATTAAATTATTACTCACTTGTTTTAAATACCATGAGTTATCCGGACCTCCAGCAACATTAATAGACAATAGTCCATCCCAGTAAGCATTATCAAAACCAAGATCAACTGCAAAAGAAATTACCTGATTATTAGAAGGATCAGTATCAACTACTCCATTCGGCAAATCAACATCAATAGAAATCACATCATTATTCACTAAACCTGTTACAGGGTCAAGCACAACATCAACCATATTTAAAGTAGTTAAATTAAGTGGTTGATATGAATTCGTTGCGTTACTCCATACTTGATTGAATATAGTTGAATACTGAAAAACCCCATTTAGAGATACATCTATTTTTACTTCTGTAAGATTATTAAGACCATAATTTTGAATAGAAATCTCAGGAGTTACAGAAGAACATCCTGAACCTGCTGAATTATTCATAAAACTCCTTGCATCATTATTAGATGATGGTGGAGGAAGACAAGATGTTACTAGCGAATAAGGAGAAGTTGTTGTACCACATTCTGTCAATGTTCTATCAGGACAAACCTGATAAACTGTTGGGTAATAACCAATTTGATAATCATTTGAAACGGATTGGCTATTTGGAGAACCATCTGTACAAATTATAGGATAAGGTGTACCTGCTACCCAATCACCCACAGAGCTTCCACCACCATTCAATTCTGCTACAGAACCTCCTTGAGCCTCTATATAAAAAACCATTACATCATTTGTTGTAGTAGAACTTACATTAGGCAAACCTGAAGGACCGTGATTTTCATATAAATCTTTTAAAGCATGAGTCTGGTGATATGACCAGCAAGGACCGCACCATACAGCAGAAAAGTCAAGAAAAACAGTTTGACCAGCATCCAAATAATCGTATAAAGTATGACTTGTTCCATTAAGATCTACCAATGTAAAGTTAGGCGCAATTGATCCATTAGGAAGTTGGGCAAATGAGCTTTGAAATGAGAGTAAAGAAAGTAACGTAATTAATAAGTATTTTTTTTTCATAGTTGTAGTTTTTTAATTTCCACAAATATACGGAAAATATAGATAGTAAGTTGTAGTCCCTAAAAAAAATCTTATTCACCCATCATTACTAGTGAGTAAAGCTGATTTTTGAAAACTGATTTTTTTTAGCTTCAAACTCCTCTATCACCTCTTTTACTATCTCAGCAACTGGCATTATTGTATTTATCATTGCAGAAACCTGTCCTACTTCTAATTCTCCTTCTGCCAAATTCCCTTCAAACATTCCTTTTTTTGCTCTTCCTCTACCCAATAAATTCTTCAATTCTTCTTTTGATGCATTTTCAGCATACGCTTTTTGAATTTTTTGGTAAAATTCATTCTTCATCATACGCACAGCCGTCAATTCTTTTAGCGTTAAATCTGTTTCGCCTTCATCAGTATCGAGCACTTTATTCTTAAAATTAATATGAGCTGAACATTCCTCACTCGCAATAAACCTACTTCCCATCTGTACGCCATCAGCACCCAATGCCATAGCAGCCAACATAGATTTTCCACTTCCTATTCCTCCAGCAGCAATCAAAGGAATATCAACAGTATTGGCAATCATAGGGATTAAGCACATGGTTGTAATTTCATCTACTCCATTATGCCCTCCCGCTTCAAATCCTTCAGCAACAATTGCATCTACCCCAGCTTCAACACATTTTAATGCAAACTTTTTATTTGCAATAACATGTACTACTTTTATACCATGTTCCTGAAGTTTAGCAGTATATTTTTTAGGACTTCCTGCTGAAGTAAATACAACCTTTACTCCTTCTTCAATAATTATCTGAATATGCTGCTCAATATCAGGATAAAGTAGTGGAATGTTTACGCCAAATGGCTTGTCGGTTGCTGCTTTACATTTTTTAATGTGCTGTCTTAACACATCAGGATACATTGAACCTGAGCCAATTAATCCTAATCCGCCAGCATTACTTACTGCTGATGCTAGCTCCCAGCCACTACACCATATCATACCTCCTTGAATAATTGGATATTTTATTCCGAAAAGTTCGTTTATTCTATTCATAAAATTATATACATTTGTTGCGTTCACGAAAATAGAAATTTAACTTAATGTATAAGATGAAAAACGATCAAATTATTTTTGACTTAATTGACAAAGAAGATAAAAGACAAAGAAATGGAATTGAATTAATTGCATCAGAAAACTTTGTAAGTGATGAAATAATGCAAGCAATGGGCTCATGCTTAACCAATAAATATGCTGAAGGATATCCTGGAAAAAGATATTACGGAGGCTGTGAAGTGGTTGATCAAGTGGAACAATTAGCCATTGACAGAGCAAAAGAATTATTTGGAGTAGAATATGTAAATGTACAGCCACATTCTGGTTCGCAAGCAAATGCAGCTGTTTTGCTCGCTTGCTTAAATGCTGGAGATAAAATCTTAGGATTCAACTTATCGCACGGAGGACATTTAACCCATGGTTCACCCGTTAATTTTTCAGGTAAATTATACAAAACCTCTTTCTATAATGTAGAAGAAGAAAGTGGAAAAGTGGATTATGATAAATTAGAAGAAACAGCAATTACTGAGCAACCAAAACTTATTATTTGTGGAGGTTCTGCTTATTCTCAGGATTGGGATTATGCTCGTTTTAGAGAAATATCTGATAAAATTGGTGCTGTTTTAATGGCTGACATTGCACATCCTGCTGGATTAATTGCCGCAAAATTATTGAATGACCCTGCGCCACATTGTCATATTTTAACAACTACTACTCACAAAACTCTAAGAGGACCAAGAGGAGGAATGATAATGATGGGGAAAGATTTTGAAAACCCTTGGGGATTAAAAACTCCTAAAGGAAAAACGAGAATGATGTCTGCAATTTTAAATTCTGGCGTATTTCCAGGATCGCAAGGTGGTCCTTTAGAACATGTAATTGCAGCAAAAGCAATTGCTTTTGGTGAGGCGTTAAAACCTGAATTCAAAATTTATGGCGAACAAGTAATAAAGAACGCAAAAGTAATGGCGCAATGTTTTATTGATAAAGGGTATAAAGTTATTTCAGGAGGTACTGAAAACCATTGTATGCTTATTGATTTAAGAAGTAAAAATGTTACTGGAAAAGATGCTGAAAATGCATTGGTTTTGGCTGACATAACTGCTAATAAAAATATGGTTCCGTTCGATACTCAATCGCCATTTATCACTTCAGGAATAAGAGTAGGAACACCTGCAATTACTACTAGAGGAGTAAAAGAAGATACAATACCTTATATTGTTAAATTGATTGACAAAGTAATTATGAATCATCAGGATGAAAGTGTAATTAATGAAGTTAGAAATGAGGTAAATAAACTAATGAGTAACTACCCTATTTTCGCTTAATAATAAGATGGAAGAAATCAACTTAGAACAAGAAAAGAAGGAAATACTTAATAAATACAAATCATTATTAAGAGCCTGTGCCGATCGTACTAGTAAAGAAGATAAAAAAGAAATACGAAAAGCCTTTAATCTTGCAGTTGAAGCACACAAAACACAAAGGCGTAAAACAGGTGAACCGTATATTTACCATCCTATTGCTGTTGCCCACATTGCCGCCAAAGAAATTGGTTTAGGAACTACTTCTATTATATGTGCACTACTTCATGATGTGGTTGAAGATACTGATTACACCTTAGAAGATATAGAAAAGATATTTGGAAAAAAGGTTGCACAAATTATTGATGGGCTTACTAAAATTCAAGATGTATTCGATAAAAATGTATCGCTACAAGCTGAAAATTTCAGGAAAATGTTACTTACTCTTTCGGATGATGTAAGGGTAATACTCATAAAATTAGCTGACCGATTGCATAATATGCGAACTTTGGATGCAATGAAAAAACCCAAACAGCTAAAAATTGCTTCTGAAACACTTTATCTATACGCTCCACTTGCCCACCGATTAGGACTCTATTCTATAAAAACAGAGCTAGAGGATTTAGGATTGAAATTCACTAAACCTGAAGTGTACAAAGCAATTGCTGAAGAACTGAAAGCAACCAAAGAGGAAAGAAATAAATACATTACCAAGTTCACCAAACCAATAAAAGAAAAGTTAAAAGATAATAACATTGATTTTTCAATTAAAGGACGGTCAAAATCTATCTTTTCCATTCGATATAAAATGGTAAACAAGGGTGTAAATTTTGACAATGTATTCGATAAATTTGCAGTTAGAATTATTGTTGATAGCCCAATTGAAAATGAGAAATCAGATTGCTGGAAAATATATTCCATTGTTACTGATTTTTACAAACCAAATCCTGACAGATTGAGGGATTGGGTATCTACCCCAAAAGCCAATGGCTATGAATCGTTACACACAACTGTAATGGGTGATGACGGAAAATGGGTGGAAGTACAGATAAGAAGCAAGCGTATGGACGATATTGCAGAGAAAGGATATGCAGCACATTGGAAATATAAACAAGAAGGAGGAAAGGAAAATTCTTTGGATATTTGGATTTCAAAAATTAGAGAATTGCTAGAAAATCCTGAAATAAATGCAATTGATTTTATTGATGATTTCAAATTAAACTTATATTCTGGAGAAATCTACATCTTCACTCCTAATGGCGATTTAAAAACACTGCCAAAACACGCAACAGCACTCGATTTTGCATTTGAAATACATACTGATGTTGGCCTTAAATGTATGGGTGTAAAAGTAAACGGAAAATTAGTTTCGCTAAGCCATAAATTAAATAGTGGCGACCAAGTAGAAGTAATCACCTCACAAAAACAAAGACCAAGAAAAGATTGGCTTAGGTTTGTAATAACTTCCAGAGCTAAATCCAAAATAAAATCAGCATTAAAAGAAGATAAAAAAGCAATTGCTGTAGTTGGAAAAGAAAGTGCAGAAAGAAAACTAAGACAATTGAAATTAAAACTTAGTCGCGAAACTGAAACAGAACTAATAAAGCATTTCAATGCAGGTACTTCACTCGACTTATACTACAGGTTTGGAATGGGTGCTATTTCCAACACTGAAATAAAGGAATTTGTACGCCTAAAAAATGGAGGTTGGTATCAAGCAATCAGGAATAAGATTTACGGTTCGAAAACCACAGAAATAAGAACCGAAAAAGAATCAGTAAAAATTATAGTTTTCAATGATGAAAATGAAGTGTTGGACTATAAAATGGCGGCTTGTTGCAATGCAATTCCTGGCGATTTGATATTCGGATTTTTATCGGTTGTTGATGGTATAAAAGTACACAGATCGGATTGCCCAAATGCAATAGAATTACGTTCGAATTATGCATATAGAGTGCTGGATGCAAAATGGATATTTAAAGATGAAATTGATTTTGTAGCCACCATAAACATTAAAGGAATTGATAGCGTAGGACTTATGAACAAAGTAACTCAAATCATATCCAACCAAATGAATGTGAATATTAAGTCGATAAACATAAGTAGTGATGATGGTATTTTTGAGGGAATAATCACCCTAAAAGTTCATAATGTTTCCTTCTTAAAAGAACTAACTAATAAACTTGAAAAAATTGAAGCAATATCCTCAATAACACGAACTTATAAACACAAGTAATTTTCTTAAATCTAATTGAGTAATAAGGTTCTTTGAATAGCAAATTTTTATATTTTTGTTTTTTAATAACGCAATTGTGTCAAACCCAAAAATAATTGAAACCGTTACCGAGATATTCACAGAATATCTGATTCAAAACAAGCAAAGGAAAACTCCTGAGCGCTATGCAATACTGAACGAAATTTACGAATTTGAAGGCCATTTTGACATAGAGTCAATGTACATTCAGATGAAAAATAAAAATTACCGTGTAAGCCGTGCTACACTTTACAATACGGTTGAAATTTTATTGGATTGCCATTTGATAAGGAAACACCAATTCGGAAAGGCACAAGCGCAATACGAAAAATCATATTCTAACCGTCAGCACGACCACTTGGTTTGCACTAGTTGCGACAAAGTAATTGAGTTTTGCGACCCAAGAATACAAGGAATTAAAAATGTAATTGAAGAAAGCATGAACTTTAAGATAAGTAGACATGCACTTAATTTATATGGCTTATGCCAAGATTGTCAAACAAAGATAAATAAATAATGAAAGCAGATGTTTTATTAGGCCTCCAATGGGGTGATGAAGGGAAAGGAAAAATTGTAGATGTATTAACATCAAAATACGATATTATTGCACGTTTTCAAGGAGGACCAAATGCTGGTCATACCCTAGAATTTGATGGCATTAAGCATGTACTACACACTATTCCTTCAGGGATATTTCATCCTGGAGTAATTAACTTAATTGGTAATGGTGTTGTAATTGACCCTGTTATTTTTGAAATTGAGATTAACGAAATTAAAGCCCTTGGCATTCCTATGTCAGAGTTGTTAATTTCTAAAAAAGCACACCTTATTCTGCCAACGCACAAACTATTGGATGCTGCAAGTGAAAAAGCAAAAGGAAAAGCAAAAATTGGTTCAACCTTAAAAGGTATTGGTCCAACTTACATGGATAAAACTGGGCGTAACGGACTTAGAGTAGGAGATATTTCTGCTGTTGATTTCAAAGAAAGATATGAGAAGTTAAAACAAAAGCACATTCAACTCCTTAATTTTTATGATTTTGAGTACGAATTAGAAGAATTAGAAACGGCTTGGTTTTCTTCCTTAGCAACCTTGAAAAGTTTTGATCATATTGAAAGTGAACACTACATTCACAAGGCATTAAAGGAAAACAAAAAGATATTAGCTGAAGGTGCTCAAGGTGCCTTATTGGATATTGATTTTGGTTCTTACCCTTTCGTTACTTCATCTAACACAATTACTGCTGGTGCTTGTACAGGTTTAGGTATTGCGCCAAATAAAATTGGTGATGTATTCGGAATTTTTAAAGCATATTGTACTAGAGTTGGTAGCGGACCATTTCCATCTGAATTATTTAATGAAGTAGGTGCAAGATTAGCGAAAGTAGGAAATGAATTTGGAGCAACTACTGGTCGCCCAAGAAGATGTGGTTGGATAGATATTCCTGCATTAAGATATGCAATCAATATTAATGGAGTAACACAACTAATGATGATGAAAGCGGATGTGTTATCAGGAATTGATACGATAAAAGCCTGTACACATTACGAACTAAATGGCAAGCAGATTGACTATTTACCATTTGAGGATAATGAAGATCTTACTCCTGTTTACAAAGAATTGGAAGGTTGGGAAATGGACTTAATGCAATTGGATAATTTAGCGGATGCACCAAAAGCTGTACACGATTATATTGCTTGGTTGGAGGATGTTTTAGAAACTCCTATTACAATTGTATCTGTAGGACCAGACAGAAAGCAAACTTTATTCAGATAAAATTTGAGGATTCTATTTCATATTTTACTCGTACTACTGAGTGTTAATTTAATTGCTCAGGAAAGTAAAAAAATTGAAATTTTAAATGCGGACAACACCTATGCTAACGCTAATATTCATCCTGATTATTGGCGTTTAATTGGGAATGTATCTTTTAAGCATAATGATGCAATAATGACATGTGATTCTGCTTATCATTATACTGCTGAAAATAAAATGGAAGCCTTTGGTGAAATTAAAATTAACCAAGGCGATAGCATTACGCTTACAGGGAAAAGGCTTACTTATTTTGGTTCAGAAAACAAAGCCGACATCAAAGGAAATGTGGTACTTATCGACAAGCATATGACCTTGAATACCGAACAAGTATTCTACAATTTAAGTAGCAATTTTGCCTCCTATCCTCAAGAGGGAAAAATTAATGATAATGAGAAAACAATAAATTCCAAAAGAGGGGCATATCATTCTAAGATTCACAAGTTTATTTTTAAGGATTCAGTAGTAGTAATTGCTAAGGATTACAAAATACTTACCGATAATATGCACTATAATTCCAATAGTGAGGTTACTTACTTTTTTGGTCCTTCCTTTATCATTTCGGACACTAAAACTATTTATTGTGAAAATGGTTGGTACAATACCAAAACCGACATAGCACAGTTTAGAGAAAATTCCTACATTTCTACTAACAACTACCTAATAAAAGGGGATAGTTTATACTACAATAAAAATAAACAATACGGAAAAGCATTCAGCAATGTAGAACTTATTGATACAGTTGAAAATATGACTGTTTATGGAGGAATTGCCGAATATTTTGAAGCAGAGGAAAAAGTAATTATTAGCGAAAAACCTATGCTAGAATTACTTTTTGAAGAGGACACCTTATTTATGCACGCCAAACAGTTTGTTTCTCAGCAAAAAGAAGGAGAAAAAAAGATACTGGCCTACCATAAAGTAAAGTTCTTTAAAACAGACTTTCAAGGTAATTGTGATTCCCTTAGTTATAATTTTACGGACTCTATTGTTGAGATGTTTAACAAACCTGTACTCTGGTCGGATGGTTTTCAGATAACTGCTGATAGTTTGCAGTTTTTGGTGCATAAAGGAAAAATATCCCGAATGTTTTTAAAACCTAACCCTATGATTATTGCCAAAGAGGATTCCTTGGATTATAACCAGATAAAAGGAAAGGATATGACCGCTTATTTTACAAATAATAAAATGAGGTGCATGGATGTAAAGGGGAACGGACAAAGTGTCTTTATTATAAAAGATGAGGGAACAAATGAAAAAATGGGACTTAACTATACTGAGTGTACGGACTTGATTCTCTACTTTAAAGACAATCAGTTAAAAGAGGTTACCTATGAAGTTGAACCTACCTCTACTACTACCCCCTACCAAGATGTAGAGGAAAAGAACCGTTACCTAAAAGGATTTAATTGGAGAGGTGAAGAAAAGCCTAAAAGTAAAGAGGATATTTTTAATTAATGCAAGATATTAGACAAAGAAAAGACCTTGAGCTATTAGTAGCTGAATTCTATAAAAAGGTATTAGTAGATGATAAAATTGCTCCTGTATTTACTGGAAAGATAAAGTTTGATTTGGAAAGCCACTTACCTATTATTTGTGATTTTTGGGAGAACCTACTTTGGGGAGGCGATAACGCCACACAAATAAGTGAAAGAGCTGGGCATATTGGCAGACTGATACTGTTTAAAATTAGTCAAAAATAACAAAAGAAGTTCTTCTGTTTCTCTTTTTATCCAATCCTAGAGGTTGACTTTCTCCAAAGCCTTTATAGGTCAGTTTATTTTCAAGTTCAGCACTTAGGTATTCAAATACTACTTTGGCTCTTTGTTGTGACAGGATTTGGTTGTCTATTTCATTACCAATATCATCCGTATGTCCTTGAATTTCAATTTGTAAATTAGGGTTCTTTTTAAGGTAAGCAATCAGTTTATCCAATTCAGCAAAAGAGCTTGGTTCCAAAGCATAGGAATTACTTTCAAAACTTACATTTTTTAAGATTACCTCCTCTCCTGCTTTTTGGGTAATAATATCCATTTCTAATTCCGCCAAAGGCTCGGCTTGTAGGTTTTCAGGCAACTCAAACTGAAAGATATCCTCCTTACCAAAACCACTTACATCAGAAGCGTAATAAGCCGTTTTTCCGTTAGCCGCAACAATCAAGGAATTTTCAGTATTGTGGGTATTTATTGGGTAGCCCATATTCTTTGGCAATCCCCATTGCTGTGCAGTATTACATCTTCTGCTCACAAATAAATCATAATCACCAAAACCTGTTTGCCCATCAGATGCAAAATAGAAAGTCAAATTATCAGGATGCACAAAAGGAGACATTTCATCATATTGGGTATTAATAGTATCGCCTAAATTTACAGCAGGTAAAAATCCTTTTTGCGTAATTTCGGAACGCCAAATATCTTTTCCCCCATAACCACCTGGGCGATTGCTCACAAAATACAAATACTTTCCATCAGGAGAAAAACAACCTTGCGACTCCCAATATTTGGTATTGATTACTTTCCCTGCATTATAGGTGGTATTATTCAGCATTAAATACAAATCGCATCTTCCTTGTCCGTCATCACGGTTACAAGCTGTGTACACCACTATTTTCTTATCGGCCGAAAAGGAAAAAGCGCCTTCATTCCTTGCAGTATTTATTGCTCCTTTATAGGCGATTGCCTTTTGCCAATTCCCTTCTTTATTTAAAGTAGAAATATAAAAATCCTCCTGAGGAGAATAACCCTTTTGAGGTATTCTTTTGGTAAAGACTAAGGTATTCCCATCTATAGAAAGGGCAGGTAAATATTCTTCTAATTCCGTATTGATATCCTCTCCTAAATTTACAGGGTTAAATTCTACAGGTTGGCGAATTGCATCCATTGCAAACACACAATTCTCAATGAATAAAGCAGTTTTTCTTACGAGTACATCAGTATTTAAAGTCTGAGCCGCTTTAAAATAATACAAAGCATTTTCATAATAGCCATTGCTATAGTACAGCTTTGCAATTTGCTCAATTCCCATTACATCTTTAGGGGTGCTTATATCATACACATTCAGCATATAAATAGCAGCTTGCTCAACATTCCCAAGCTCAGCAAAGATGCTTGCCATAAGCAGATTGGGTTTTGTCCAGTATTGATTTTTAGACAATATTTTTTCAGTAAGTTTTTTGGCTTTTTCTACTTTACCATCATGGAAATAAGCAACTGCTTTATCATAATTTTTATAATCCTTTTTTTGTGCAAAGGAAATTGCAGGGAATAAAAATAATATAAGAACTAGTGTTCTCATTAAGGAATATTCATGTATTTATGGCTTTGCAAAGAGATTGTCCAGTCCTTGTTTACCTTAATAAAATCAATAATCATTGGGATTATTTTTTCACGCTTACTCCATTCTGCTTGCAAGTATAATTTACAATCAGAAGTTAAACCTTCCCTTTGCTCTTCAGCCCAAATAAAATCATGTTTGTTGTTCACAATAACTTTTAACTCACTTGTTATTGGTTTTATTGCAGGTAATGGCGGCTGCATCTTTTTTGGGGACATACATACCCAGTCAAAATCACCACTATAGGAGTATGCTCCTGAAGTTTCCAAATGTATTTTTAAGCCCTGTTTTTTAAGGGCTGTGGTCAATTTATCCAAGTTCCACATCAATGGCTCACCTCCTGTAATTACAACAGTATCCACAGGATATTCAGCAATGCCTTTTAGGATGTCGGAAATTGAAGTTGGCGGGTGCAAGTCAGCATTCCAACTTTCCTTCACATCACACCAGTGGCAACCTACATCACAACCACCAATGCGTAAAAAATAAGCAGCAGTACCTGAATAATACCCTTCCCCCTGCACAGTATAGAACGCCTCCATTAAAGGTAGCATCTCTCCACTTTCCACTGCTATTTTTGTTTGTTTATCCATATTGGCAAAAGTAAGATAGTTTTTGGTTTTTGGTTTCTAGTTATTAGCAATTTATTAATTAAGTTTGTAGCAAATAAATTTACAGAAAATGAGCAAACAGATAATTGAATGCGTACCAAACATTTCAGAAGGTAGAGATGAAGATAAAATCAAAATTATTTCACAAATAGTGGAAGAAATTGATGGAGTAAAACTACTGAATGTAGACCCAGGAAAAGCAACCAACCGAACGGTAATTACCTTTGTTGGGGAACCACAACAAGTAATTGATGCTGCATTTTTACTGATACAAAAAGCACAGGAATTAATTGATATGAGCAAACATTCTGGAGAACACCCAAGAATGGGAGCTACTGATGTTTGTCCGTTAGTGCCAATCGCAAATATAAGTATGGAACAGTGTGCTGAATGGGCTCACAAACTAGGAGAAAGAGTAGGAACTGAATTAGGAATTCCAGTTTACCATTATGAAGCATCAGCAAAAGAAGAAAAGCGTAAAAACTTAGCCAACTGCCGACAAGGAGAATATGAAGGCTTATCCAAAAAATTAGTGGATTCAGATTGGAAACCAGATTTTGGACCTGCTGAATTTAATAAATCAGTTGAGAAATCAGGAGCAACAGGAATTTCAGCTCGTGACTTTCTAGTGGCTTATAATGTTAACTTAAACACGACTTCAACTCGTAGAGCAAATGCAGTAGCTTTTGATATTCGTGAAGGAGGAAGAATAAAAAGAGAAGGAGGAACATTATCAGGAAAGATAATGAAAGATGCAGATGGAAATCCTATGAAAGAACCAGGATTATTCAAAGCAGTAAAAGGAATTGGTTGGTATATAGAAGAATATGGAGTGGCACAAATTTCTTACAACCTAACGGACATCAACATCTCGCCTTTACATGCCGTATTCGATAAAACTTGTGAGCGTTCAATCGCAAGAGGAATGCGTGTTACTGGTTCAGAATTAATTGGTTTAGTTCCTAAAAAAGTATTGATTGATGCAGGAAAACACTTCCTTAAAAAACAAGAACGATCAACAGGAATTAATGAAAGTGAAATCATAAAAATAGCAATCAAAACTTTAGGGCTAGATGAGTTAGCACCTTTCAATCCTGAAGAAAGAATAATAGAATATATGTTGGAAAGTGACGCCAACAAGCCACTAGTAAACATGAGCCTTACTGACTTTGCAAACGAAACGGCAAGCGAAAGCCCTGCTCCTGGAGGTGGATCAATTGCTGCTTATTGTGGAGTAATGGGTGTAGCACTCGGAACTATGGTTGCAAACCTTTCGGCACACAAAAGAGGTTGGGATGATAGATGGGAAGAATTCTCTAACTGGGCAGAAAAAGGAATGGCTTACCAAAACACCCTTTTGGACTTAGTAGATGAGGACACCAATGCCTTTAATAAAATTATGGATGCTTTCCGTTTACCAAAAGATACTGAAGCAGATAAAGTAAAAAGACAAGAAGCAATACAAGCAGCAACCCAATATGCTATCCTCACTCCTTTCAAGGTTATGGAAACAGCTTATAACTCAATGGAAGTAATGAAGGCTATGGCAGAATTTGGAAACCCTAATTCGGTAACAGATGCTGGAGTTGGTGCATTGTGTGCACGTACTGCTGTAATTGGTGCTTTCCTTAATGTGAAAATTAATTGTGGCGATTGTGAAGACAAAGCCTTTGTAGCCGATATTTTGGAAAGAGGACAACAATTAGTTGATGATACTTGTACTTTGGAAGATGAGATTATGAAAATTACGAATTCAAAAATAAAATAAAACTATGTCAGAAGAAATGAAAGCTTGCCCAGTATGTGAATCTCCTTATGGATATTCCACAGGAAATGATTCCTATACTTGCCCTGAATGTTCCAATGAATGGAGCCCTAAAGAGGTAGAATTGGAAGGAGGATTAGTAGTATTGGATAGTAATGGTACTCGCTTACAAACAGGCGATAGCGTTATTGTTATCAAAAACTTACCTGTTAAAGGCGCTCCAAAACCAGTAAAATCAGGAACAAAAGTAAAGAACATTCGCCTAACTGATGGAGAGCACAATATCAATTGTAAAATTGATGGTTTTGGTTCTATGCAATTGAAATCAGAATTTGTACGAAAAGCTTAATTAGAAAAGGACTCTTATTTTAAAGAAATAATTAACACATAATATGACAACATTAGTAGTTGGAGCAAGTGGCGCAACCGGAAAAAATTTAGTAGAACAATTGCTAATTAGCAAACAAAAAGTAAAAGTAATTGTTCGTTCACCTGAAAACTTACCCCAATCATTTGCAAGTAACGATCAATTAACCATCATTAAAGCTAGTGTATTAGATATTAGCGAAAATGAAATTGCTGAACACCTACAGGATTGTAGTGCGGTTGTTTCCTGTTTAGGGCATACTTTGAGTTGGAAAGGTATATATGGAAACCCTAGAAGGCTAGTTACAGATGCTGTTGATCTACTCTGTAATGCAATTGAAAATAATGCGCCCGATAAGCCAGTTAAATTTGTATTGATGAATACTACTGGGAATAGTAACAGAGACTTAGATGAACCTATTTCTAGAGGTCAAAAAATTGTAATTGGATTGCTTAGACTACTATTACCTCCACATGTTGACAATGAAAAGGCTGCTGATTATTTACGAATTAAAGTAGGGCAAAAAAACAAATTCATTGAATGGGTAGCCGTACGTCCAGATGGTTTAGTAAATGAAGACAAGGTTACTGAGTACGAGCTTTACCCATCTCCAACAAGAAGTGCTATTTTTGATGCAGGAACAATAAGCCGAATTAATGTTGGTCATTTTATGGCTGAGCTCATTACAGAAAATGACTTATGGAATAAATGGAAAGGAAAAATGCCAGTAATTTATAGCTGCAATGCTAAAATATAACCTTAGAGAAAATGGAAGAGCAAGAAAAGGAAACACCCGAAAGAAGTAAAATCAAAACTAACCTGCACCCAAGAAATAAGAACAGGGAGCAATATGATTTAAAGGAACTTATAAAAGAAGTCCCTGAGTTAAAAAAATATATACAAGCCAACAAACAGGGTGAGGATACTATTCGTTTTTCAGAACCTGCTGCTGTAAAACTACTTAACAAAGCAATACTAGCTAGTTGTTACGGAATAAAAAACTGGGACTTTCCTGACACTAATCTATGCCCTCCTATCCCAGGTAGAGCAGACTATATTCATCATGTAGCTGATTTGATAAAAGGAAAAAATAATATTACTTGTTTGGATATTGGTGTTGGTGCCAACTGCATCTACCCGATACTCGGTATTAGCGAATATAACTGGAACTTTATTGCTACTGATGTAAATCAGGAAGCTTTATCTCATGCAGATAAAATCATAAAATCCAACCCAAACCTGAAGGAAAAGGCAGAATTCCGATTGCAAGAAGATAAAAACAATATCTTTAAAAACATAATAAAACCGACAGATAAAATTTATGTAAGTATTTGCAATCCTCCTTTTCATGCAACAGATAAAGATGCCTTGAAAGGAAGTACGCGAAAAGTTAGAAACCTTACAGGAAAACGATCAGAAAAAATAAAACTTAACTTTTCAGGAATGACTAATGAACTTGTCTATGAAGGGGGAGAAAAGCAGTTTATACAAAATATGATAATTGAAAGTGTTAACTATGCTAAAAACTGCTTATGGTTTACTACCCTAGTTTCCAATGAAAGAAACCTCAATAGATTTTACAGTTCATTAGAAAAATATGGAGCAAAAGATGTAAAAACAATTAACATGGGTACAGGAAATAAAATTAGTAGAATTATTGCTTGGACTTTCCTAACAAAAGAAGAACAGAGAGTGTGGAAAAAGAGCTAGATAAATTTTTCACTTCTATCCTAGTTACTGCTTTAGAAAACCTAAAATGCGATAGCAAATCCGAATGGGGAACTATGACTGCTAAGCAAATGCTACTGCATTTGATACAAAGCAGTAAAATGATGCACTTAAGAATTACTAAATTACTGATAAAAGAAAAGTATACAGAGAAAGCTATTGCCTTTTTATATACTGATAAAGCTATTAGTAGAGGAATAGAAATACCGAAAGATATTGGCTATAAATTTGAGGATGGTATTGATGATGATATTGAGCAGTTAAAAGAAGATCTGAAATATGCTACCAATACTATGCTAATCTTCTTAACTGAAAACACTAATTTTAAAGCTATACATCCCTTTTTTGGGGAATTAGATACTTTGCAATGGATTCTCTTTCAAAGGAAGCATTATTCGCATCATTTAAATCAGTTTGGTTTGTTGTAAAGATATTAATACCCATCAAAAAACCCACAATTAATTCTAGTAAAACCAAAAGTACTATGCTTAGCATAACACTTTATTTTAAAATACTTATTATTGCAAAATATTAACTAATTTAAAAAAATGAAAAAATTAATTTACACATTACTAGCAGTATCGTTGATCTTTACTGCTTGTAAAAAAGAAGAGGGATGTACTGATATAATTGCAACAAATTACAATGCTGATGCAGAAGATGACGACAATTCATGTATTTATAGTATTATAGGTACATGGACACCAAATTCCGCCTTAATTGACATCTCTCAATCAGTTACTGTAGCGGGAGCAGTGGTTGATTCATATGACACAAGTTATACAACTACACCTGCAGATACATCTTGGGAATTTTCAAATGTTGTATTTACTGCTGATGGACAAATGATTTCTGATGGAGATACAAACTCTTATTCCCATTCAGGTAATGTATTAACAATTACTGAAGATGGTGAAACTGAAACACAAACCTGTACAGTTACAAGTACAAGTCTTACTGTTATTATGAGCGATACAGAGGAAGAAACAATAGAGTATATGGGGCAGGAAGGAACTTCTAGTTTTAGCTATAACATGACATTAAATGCTACTAGACAGTAAGCTTAAACAAATAAGCACCTTGCGTGTTTACATTATAAAAAGGAATGTCATACTTATGGCATTCCTTTTTTATTTGTTCCCATTTATATTTTGGTACTGAAGAATCGATAATAATTAGTTTGCAGTTTATGTTTTCCAAATTGAAATTTTCCTTTCCAGACAGAACAATATAATCGACCGACAAAGGTGAAATTGGCTTTATAAACTCCTTATCCCAAAGCAAAACCTTCTCCTCAAAAAACTGAATATAATTATCTTTTCGGAAGTAATTATTTCTCTTAAAAACTGCTGGGATTAAAGTAGATTCTTGCACCCTACTCTCCCACCTAAAATGCTGAATATGAAAACGCATTTTACTTTTATCCTTATTCAAATTTTCTGATGCAATAAAATAATTTTTATTTCCATCCACAAAATCAATGGCCCTTTCGTTTGGCACATCATACACTATAAAATACTGTTGTTGTTTTGCAGAATATTGTTCATCAATTTGCATACCCAAAAAAAATATTGTAACACAAATAGCAACTTGAATTGTTCTTGCTTTTCGGTTGCTAAACGCTAGGATAAAAAGAAAAATAATCAAATAAATTAAAATTGTTTCTACCTTAGTAATACTAATTCCTAAACTCAAGGAGTAAGGCAAGGATTCCACCCATTTTACGGATAAATTCAAGAAGATAAGCAGCTGGTCAATCATCCAAGAAATATAGTTTGGTAAAACAGGAATAGCACTTATTAAAAACAGTAAAATACCTCCATTTATAATAAAGGTAGCCAATGGAATAACAAATAAATTTGACAGCAAAAAGTAATTCGGAAACTGATGAAAATAATACATCCCAAGCGGAAAAGTGGCCAATTGTGCTGCAACAGAAACAGTAGTAATTGCCCAAATTTTATCCATTAGCCAATTGGAAGGTCGGAACAGGTTATACAGTTTAGGTTGCAAATAGACAATCCCCAACACAGCAAAATAAGAAAGTTGAAAGCCAACTTGCAATAAAATATAAGGATTGTACAATAACAACACAAAGGCAGAAGCAGCAAGAGTGTTGTAAATATTTGTTTCACGCTTGAGAGCAGAGCCAATAATAATGAACGAAAACATAGTGGCTGCCCTAAGTACTGATGGAGACAAACCAGTAAGTAGAGCATAAGCCCAAAGCGATAAAATAAGTGCAATTGCCTTTAGGGAATTTCCATACTTGATATACCCGAAAAAGAAAAATAAGGAATTAAGTACTAAATAAATAATCCCAACATGCAAGCCAGAAACGGCTAACACATGCATAGCCCCCGAACTAGAATAGGTCATAATTGTTTCTCTGTCCAATAAATCCTTATAACCTAGCAATAATGCTGAAATAACTGCTAATTCTTCATCCTGAAAGTTATTTTCCAACACTTTCAGTAACTTCTTTTGATACACAAAAGCAAACTTCATAATAGAAAAATCTGCTTGACTATTTATATATTTCCAAGCATCCACTTTGGCGTATTGCTGAGCAGTTATTCCACTATTGTACAAGTAGTTTTTATAATTAAATTGTGCAGGATTACTAGGGTTTTCTATGGATTTCCATTTTCCGTTTATAATTATTTTATCTCCATAAGTTAGCAATTCTGAAACAGAATCTATAGCCAAATACACTATTGCTTTTCCTTCCGTATTTTCCCATTTACTTCCTGATTTTACTGCAATAACTTCCACCTCACATTTTACTGATTTTTCTTTTTCAATTACATCTTCTTTCAATATAACTATTGATGCATCACTCTTAAATTCGTTAAAATGCAAAAGTAAATTGGAAGGCTTACTTTGTTCGGTAATCAATATTCCAAATGAAAAAATCAACAAATTGATAACGATTCCGAAAACCCACCTTCTGCTATAAGCTGTGAAATAGTTTTTAAAAAAGAATATTATAAGAACACTAAGGAATAGAAATAGGGTTACTCCCATTATTTTCATACTATTAAAATCATAAGAAACAGCACTGATAATTCCAAAAAGCAAAGGGATTAATAACCTAAATAGCGGTATTTTATTCCAATAATTCATTTGGATAAATTTAGTATATTTGTGTCAAATTATCAATCATGAAGAAAATACTTTTATACTCAACTTTAGCAATACTTTTTAACTCTTGTATTAGTAAAGATACAGGAGGTTGCACTGACCCTGCAGCAGTAAACTATAAAAGCTGGGCAACATATGAACTTGGTGATTGCCATTACACATCAGATATAGTATTTTATGAAGATGTGGCTGCTGCAGTATATTTTGATATTCTTGGGGTGGAATGGCTTGATTTATCAGTTAATGGCGAATATATTGGAACTTTAGATGCAACATTGGCATTATCCTATATCCCCGACTGTTATGAAGTGGATGCTATTGCTTTTTCTTTAGAATGGGAAAATAATTACTCATCTTCTTTCACATGGGTTATCAGAGATGAGACTGGTTTTAAACATTATGAAGGCATTGAAGCTGTACTTCCTAATGACTGCTTACCTATCGGATTAACATACAGTAATATAATGGAATATAACGCATCTAAATAGTTACTGATATAAACTCAGCAGCATTCTTTGAAGCACCCTTTTTATTTAGCAAATCACTAAGCTTATCATAATACTTTAAGATTTCCTTATTATCATTCAAGAGGGTATCTATTTCCATTTTTAGCCTGCTTTCATTCAAATCAGATTGTATAAGTTCCTTTACAACTAACTTATCCATTAGGATATTTACCAAAGACAAATACTTGATTTTAATCAGGTTTTTTGCTAAATAGTAAGTAAGCCAATTCGTTTTGTAACACACCACCTGTGGCACTTTAAACATAGCTGTTTCTAGTGTAGCAGTACCTGAAGTAACCAAAGCTGCTGTTGCATTTGAAAGCAAGCCATAAGTTTCGTCAAACACCAATGCTACATTTTTTTCTTTCATAAAAGATTGATAGTACTGCTTGCTAAATGTATTGGTTGCCGCAACAACAAATTGATGAGCTGGATAAGCGTCAACAACCTTTAGCATTTCAGGAAATATACTTTCTATTTCTTGCTTCCTACTACCAGGCAATAAAGCAATAATTGGTTTTTCAGTTGTGTAAGTAAACTTAAAGTTTCCTTTTACTATTTCATCCAATAAAGGATTACCAACATAGGTTACTTTCATTCCATATTTCTGATAGAAATCTACTTCAAAAGGAAAAATAACCAAAAGCTCATCAACATACTTTTTAATTTTAGCAACCCTACTTTTATTCCAAGCCCAAACTTTTGGAGATATGTAATAAAACACCTTTATCCCCTGTTGTTTGGCGAACTTAGCAATCTTCAAATTAAAACCTGGATAATCAACTAAAATAAGCGCATCAGGTTTATAGTTCAGTATATCTTTTTGGCAATAGTTTAGGTTTTTTTTAATTGAACCTAAATTTTTCAAGACATCCCAAAGCCCCATAAAAGCAGTGTCCTTTATGTGCTTAGCCAATTCCACTCCTTCTGCAATTAAGCGTTCGCCACCCCAAGCTCTAAGCTGAATATCATTATTACATTTTTTGAGTTCCTGTATCAAATTGGCAGCATGCAAATCCCCAGAGGGTTCTCCTGTAATAATGTATAATTTCATTTAAAATAAAAGTAAGATAAGCACTATAACGCCATAAGCTATAGTAGCACCAAGTATTCCTCTAGCAATTTCATCTTTATACATTTTTATTTGCATAAAAAACAATACAGTATTGGTTAAAAATACACTTAAGCTAATATGATGCGTCATCTGCCCATTTCTATTAATAATATATAAAGCTGTATCTAATTCTACCTCCAAGTAAAAACCTACATAAATAACAAACGCAATGATTGGCGCCAAAACACCAATAGAAAAACCTTTAGCAACCTCTTTATTCATCATCAGAAAATAGTTTATTTAAAGTAGAAATAGAAGGAAAAGCTGTCATGTCAAATTGCACAGGAACTACCGACACATAATGATTAGCCAATGCCCATTCATCCGTATCCGTTCCTTTATCATAATTTACAAACTTCCCTGTTAACCAATAATAAGTTCTTCCTTTTGGGTCAACTCTTTCTTCAAACTCTTCTTCCCAATTTGCATTGGCTTGTCGGCCAACTTTAATTCCTTTTAATGGCTCATTTTCTTTTATCTTTGGAATATTCACATTCAAACATATTCTTTTTTCCATTCCGTTTTTAAGAACTAATTCTGTTATTTTTCTGATGTATATTTCAGCTTCAGAAAAATCAGCATCCTTTGCATAGTCAAGCAATGAAAAACCAATAGATAGCATTCCTTCCAGAGCGCCCTCAACAGCAGCAGCCATAGTACCCGAATAAATTACATTTATTGAAGAATTTGATCCGTGATTGATTCCTGAAACACATAAATCAGGTTTTCTATCCAATAGTTGATTTACTGCCAATTTCACACAATCAACAGGAGTTCCACTACAAGCATATTCTATTTGAGGACCATCATCAATCACAACTTTATCACACCTTAAAGTAGCTTCAATTGTAATAGCGTGACCCATTCCTGATTGAGGACTATCAGGAGCGACAACAACAACATCACCAAAATCATTCATTATTCTAATCAAATTACGAATTCCTGGAGCCGAGATTCCATCATCATTGGTTACTAATATTAAAGGTCGTTTCATTTGCTATAGTTTTAGTACAACAAAACTACTATAATATTGTTGTATACTTAGAAGGAATTTTTCCTAATTTTGCAAAACACTAAAAAAAACAAAAATGATTTGGATAATAATGATTGCCTTTATGATTGCTGGAGGTATAGTAAGCTCAAGGCTTAAAAAGAAAATAAAAAAGTATAATAAAATTCCTACATTATCAGGAATGAGTGGAAAGGAAATAGCCGAAAGAATGCTGAAAGACAACCATATATATGATGTAAAAGTCATTTCAGTTCCAGGGAAATTAACTGACCATTACAATCCTACGGATAAAACGGTAAACCTAAGTCCTGATGTTTACCAAGGAAGACATGTTTCAGCAGCTGCAATTGCAGCACACGAATGCGGGCATGCAGTGCAACATGCAACAGCTTATCAGTGGCTACAAATGCGTTCGCAAATGGTACCTATGGTAAACATGAGTAACAAAATGATGAGTACAGTTTTCTTTATAGGTTTAATAGGTGGTAGTTATATTGGATTAGGTTATGAAAAACTAATTATGCTGTTTATCATCCTACAAGCTGTAGTTACTGCTTTCACCTTAATCACTTTACCTGTTGAATTTGATGCAAGCAAAAGAGCATTAGTTTGGTTACGATCCTCAGGAATAACAAGCGAGAAAGAATTAGCTTATGCTGATGATGCATTGAAATGGGCAGCTAGTACTTATGTAGTTGCGGCACTTGCAGCTGCTACTTATTTATTGTACTATGTAGCTATGCTAAGAGATTAGAAATAAAAAATAAGCATAAAAAAGCCCTAACAATTGTTAGGGCTTTTCTTTTAAGAAATTCTTAAAATTATTTCTTAGATACGAATGGTAATCCTGTTCTTGTATTTTCCTTAACTTGTTTTCCTTCTGGCAAGTCATTTAATGCTTGAACTGGTTTTCCGTTTTTAGAAACAGTTAACACTTCTTTTGCAAAAAAGTAAATAGTTTGAATTTTTTTAGTTGATTTTAACTCAACATCCATTTTGTGTAAGTGGTAAGTAGTACCTTTTGAATTTGTGTGCGTAAAAGCCATGATTTATTTTTTTTTGGTTAGTAATATTTTTACAGGACTAATATATAAAAAAAAATGACACAAACGAAACCTTACTAGATAAGGAAGAAATTAATTGTTAATAAGTGTAAAACTTAATTATTTATTAAAGTAAGTAAAGTATCATTTTCAAGTTATTCATTATAAAATATAATTTATTTTTAATATACTGATTTTAAGTATGTTATGTAATTTTTACTGAATAATAACTATTATTAAATCCCACTAGATAAGAGCCCATTTTCTACTAGGTTAAGCGGTTAATAACTTAGTATGCAAACAAGTCTATTTTAATGGCTTTTGTAGTCATTTTCTGATATTTCAAGAATACCAATAAGCTAAATCTTGTGTTTTAGGAAATATTAAACCTGGAAAACACACACTTTTATTTCCATTTAATTCTATCAGTTAATTAACAAATTAGTATGTTTACACCTATAAAAAATCAAGAATGAAAAAAATAATTTTAATCCTTATTTCAGTAATTAGCATTTATTCAGCATCTGCTCAAAAATATACTGACACTTATATAAAGGACGCAAATGCAGTTGCGCTAAGCTGGTTAAATGATATTAATAATAATCAATACGAAAATGCATATAATTTGCTTGCACAAGAAGCAAAAACAATGTACCAACAAAAAACTTGGACAAACCTAATTAGTGGTTTGATGCTTGAATTTGGAAATTTAGAAAATAGAACAGTTACTGAAAAATATTTCCAAAGTGAAGTAGAGGGATTAGAAGATGGTTTTTATGTTTTCATAGAATATAGTGCTCAGTATAAAAACACAATATCACATACTGAATACATACTACTCAAGCAAAATGACAAAGCAAAATGGGAAATAATTGACTATAATTATGAGTTCAAAAATAAAGAGTAGAACTACAAACTATTTCTTGTAACCCAATACCTATAGCCTAAAATTAGTTTTTCATAGCCTTTTAGTTTTGAAATATCTTTTTTGTAAAGTGACGGAAGTACTTTATTAAAAGTGGCTAAACCCTTGAAAAGATACTTTTTCTGAAATATCATCATAAGTAAAATTATGAGTAGTATAAATACAATAGTTATTGTACCATTGCCTAAACCTGTGCTTAGTATTATCATCTTATTAAAGTTATATGTCCAGCAATTATTTCAGCAGAGCTGTCCTTAGTTTGCTTGTATTCAATTACAAAAGGATAAACGCCTTGTGGCGCTAAATTACCATCAAGCATAACTCCATCCCAACTTCCCATTTTGTAATATTGATCAATATTTTCCGGATTACTACAGATATTCCCATCCTGTGAATGAGTAGTAAGTAAAATATCCTCTGATTCAAAAATAATTTCACTACCCCATCTTTTATGAATTTTAATATTAAAAGAATGAAAACCTCCAACTCCTTTTACATAAAATTCATCATTACAATAATCCCCATTTGGCGTAAAACTATTGGGTATAAATATTTTATTATCAGCAGAAAGACATACTTGTATTGAAAAAGAATCCGTACAACCTCCAGTATTTTCTAACATCAACACTACAGCAAACAAACCTGTATCCGTATAAATATGTGCAGGATTATCAGCAAATATGTAAGAGGCTGTTGAATTATCTCCAAAATCCCAATAAGAAGTTTGACTTAACTCTGCAGGATTAATAATACTGTTATCTAAAAACTGAAATTCCCCATCAAGCAAGGAAACACATTCTGTTTTATTCGCAAAAAATAAAGCATCAACCTCATCAAAACCAGGAATACTAATTGTATCTGATAATTCGCATTTAGTAATAACATCAGTTATAAAAACCTCATATCTTTTGTTTACAAAATCAGTAATACTATCAGTAAGTTTAACCGGATTAGTATTCCATTGATAAGTATATATTGCGGTAGGCAGCACATTTACTTTAGCAAACCCTAGCTCACCATAACATTTTTTAGTTGAAGTAGAAAAGTTAACTGTAAAATTCGGAAATACAAATATTGGAATACTATCAACTACATTATCAGAACAACCGTCAGCAACTATAATCTCAAAAATAGTACTAACTGAAGGGTTAACTAAATGATTGAAACTATTACTTAAACCGTTATCCCAACTAAAAGTATAATTACCAATTCCTCCACTAGCATTTACTCCAATATTAAGATAATCACCATTACAAATAGTATCTTCACTACTATATACATCAGCCAATAATTCCCCACTTACTAAAACAACAAAATCAATCGTTTCAGTACAAATTCCACTACCATATGCATAAGTAATTGTATGGTAACCCTCTCCTGCTTGTGCAGGATTAAAATATGAACTATTAATTCCATTTCCCAATAGCACACCACCAACTGGAGCTGTACTTATAAAAATATTAGTATCCTTAAAACAGTAATTTGCATTAAGTCCAGAAAGGCTTAATTGTGGTAAATCATAAATAGTAATACTAAAAGTATCAACACAACCATTAGGGGCTGTATAAGATATAAAATGCTGTCCTAAACTCAATAGACTTGGTGCAAACAAACCTGTATTATTATCAATAATACCATTACCTATCCAATAACCACCACTAGGGTTTACATTCAATATAATGTCATTAGAGGATTGACAAAAAAGAGTCTCAATTAAGACTGCTTGAGGATAAATTTCTACAATTAAGTTATCTGAACAACCATTAGCTGTATAAGTTAAAGTATGGACTCCTACTCCAGCAATTTGCGGATTAAACTCACCAGGGGAACTAGAACTAATTATTCCAGTTCCAGTCCAAAATCCATTAGCTGGAGTTCTAGGAACTGTCCCTAAATCTAGTTGCTGAACTCCTGCATTCAAACAAAAAAATAAAGTAGGAATCAGAACATCCGTATCTATAACTAAAATCTCTGCTGTATCAGTACATCCACCAACAGTATAAGTAACTGAATCAATACCTAACCCTAATGATGGATTAAAGGTTCCAGTAACTGAATTAGTAACATATAATCCATTCCAAATTCCTCCTAAAGGACTACCAATCAAATTAAAAGGAGAAGAAAAAGGGCAAACTACTAAATCAGAACCTGCATTGATTTCAGTAATTACAACATCAACATAATCAGCACATCCCTGAACAGAGTACATTAAATTATGGACTCCATCATTAGATACATCTGTTAAGAAAACTCCATCAGTAGTGACAGGCCCTCCTAAAATTGACAATTTATCTATCGCCACATCCGATTGCCAATTCCCAGTAATTACTCTCAATCTTATTTTAACTTCAGTAGTATTAAAAGCCGATAAGTTAATGGCAACTTCTTTCCACAGACTCCCTAAATCACCCGTTTGATACCAATGATTTAATAACCAAGTAGAGCCATTATCATTTGAAATATCAACAGCAAAACTACCTTGGCCTGCCCCTTGTTTATGCAACCAAAAATGTAAAACAGGATTATTGTAGGCCGATAAATTTAAACAAGGACTAATAATTCCCGCAATTTTTGAAGGATTATTTGGATAAGATGCTTCTGTATAAACATAATTATAGCCTTCAAAAGCTAAGGATGGACCTGTTCCTCCTGAAAGAGTTGCACCACTATTAACCTCCCAATCAAAATCATTGGTAGGGTCTTGTGTCCAATTCCCTAATCCTAATTCAAAACCATCCTGAAATGGGAATTGAATAATTGGGTTTGGACATAAACTTGATAGCTGAGGATTATCAGGCAATACTGACCAAACTCCATTAGCAGGCGTAAAAGTAAGTCCGTAATTTCCTGAATGCTGACAAAGTGTAGTGTCAGCTTGAGTTGTAATTCCAGCAACTGTTATCAATAAAGTATCCGAACAACCATTAGGTAGTGTATAAATTGCTGTAAATACCGTAGGTATATTTCCTGTTGTAATATCACCATTTGCTTGAATGCAATTACAAGTTGAACTCCAAGTTCCTCCTGGAGTAGTTATAGATGTGGTAATATTAAAAGTAGTATTGAAACAAGCAGAAATATTTGGCCCTGCATTTATTTCTAGCACTGTAATATCCAAATCAGCAGAACAACCACCAATTCCATAAGTAACGGTATATATTCCTGCAGCCAATCCATTTGGATCAAATGTCCCATTATTTCCACTTGTAATTCCTGTACCCCACCACCAACCACCAATAGGATTAGCAGTTAAATTAATTGAGGCGTCAGTTTGACAGATACTTATAGGCGCTTGAGTTACAGGAGGGTTTAAAACAACAATAGTTATGCTATCAGTTTGTGGAGCAGCCATACTAGCATCACTTACCGTAATAATATAGGTTGTTGTTACTACAGGACATACTGTCCATACACCAGGACTATTATTCCAAACAGGATTCCAAGTATAAGAATAAGAAGTAGCATCTCCCCCATTTACATTTGTATATAAGTCAGCACATTCTCCTAGACAAATGGTGTCATTATCAGCTGTTAAATCCACATCTAAAGGACAATCATTTATTACAAATGGAAAGGTTGATGTCAAATCCCAAATACTATCACAAGCATCCTTGAAATAAGACTGAAAAGAAATAGTATAACTACCACTTTGATTTAAACCAGGGAAAAGAGAAAGCTCAATCTGATTAGTAGAATCGTTTATACAATTTAAAGCTATTGCATTTACCGTTTGATTTAGTTGCCCTCCAATAAAAACTTGAGCTGTTGCAACTGAATCGCAATGAATATTCTGATCCAGTTCAATAATTAAAGTATTTAAACTACAACTGACAGCAGTAGGCAATGTAATTACCGGAGGTTGAGGTATAGCAATTTCAGATTCCCAACTTAACTCAAATCCTTCTGCTGCAACATTCACATCCGAAACAAAGTCGATTGTAATACAGCCAGAAGATACAATTTGTGGAGGTAAATTTATTCCAGAATATGGCCCTCCTAAAATTGGGAAAGTATTATTTGGCCCATCATAAATCATCACATAATCATTCTGTGGTTCCGTTTCGAAAAAAGAAAAGTTAAGTGTAATTGAAATGGCTCCTGTGGGACAAATCGTAAAAGAATAATTCTCGTTATGCGTATACCATCCCGGGTTATTTGTATTTGCTTCACTATCGGTTAATGTTCCTTCACAATCAAATACAGTTTGGTTGGACATAGTATATTGTGCAAAAACCCCATTTCCAAAAAATATAAATACCAAAATTAAAAAAAATCTCATTGTTTATTTACTGTAATTAAATCAGTTGTAACTTTATTACTCCAAATTTTATCTTTATCCTGAATACGAATACTGAAAATTAATGTTTCTGTATTTCCATTTCCAAATATAAATGGGGCGTCTACCTCAATAAGTATTTCGCCCGTTATTGACACCTCACTTTGAGGTGGACTTAACGGGATTAAATGATAATAATCAGGGTTAGAAAGTCGACTATCTTTTACTTCTAATGATAAATAATCAGGATCAGAAAAACCAATAAAACCTTGTGGGTGACTATAAGAAATTTTTATAATAATATTTTCTTCAAATTCAATAATCTCAGTCGGATTCATTTCAATCAAAGTAATTGAAAACTCATTTTCAACTTCTTTTTTACAAGCTGAAAAAATCATTGAAACAGCTAATAATAGGCACGTTATTTTCTTCATTGTTATTGTACTGTAAATGTAAAGTGTTTAACAATATTATAATCCGATCCATTAGAAGGGATTTCAGTAACCGGATTAACATCATCCTTTACAAAAATCTTTATAAAAACAATATCCCCTATATTATAAGCCGACATATCTAATGTGTATTTATGATAAAAATCATCAGTTGTACTTCCATAATACCCTGTTTCATTTCTAGGAGGTGTAATAACTTCCAAAGGAAATTCAGGTTTGCTTTCAAAATTAAATAAATTTGTAGAGAGCTTAATTTTATTATAACTTAGTTGGTTAGCTGTTAAAAAATCATCCTTAACCGAGAACCACAAATCAATTGAACTAGCTGTTGAGGGAACATATATTGTTCCTCTTGGCAAATCCCTTGGCAAAGGAGTATTTGTCCCAGTAACAAAAGCAATTGCACCTCTCATCTCTGGAATATTATTGGGCTGTAAAGGTGAATTACCAAACATATCCTTTGCTCCGTCATCAATCCAATCTTTTATATTTTGAATATATTCTTCCTTATGGTCGTACCAATAATGCTCAGCATTATATTCTGCTGAAAGTGGCATAATCCCTGAAATACCATCAATATCTTCAATTAACCTTTTGTATAAAATTGATTTATCTGAATTGCTTGGTTTTACCCTAAATTCATAAGAATTTGCATTATCATTTTTTATTACTGGCTGATACACTAGTGTGTTATATGAACTTTCAATAGTTCTAAAATCAGGCTCGAAAGTTCCATCATGACAACCCGAGTTTGCACAAGTTGGGATAAAAATATTGTTATGTAGCGCCTGAAAAGTAGTTGGGTCAGGGAAATAATTTACGATTGTATCTTCAGGAGAGTCCATACTAGGATTGTCATAAGGATTAATCTCCCCATCTTTTTTGCAAGCATTAAAAACAAGCGCAAGCATAATTATATAAAGAATTTTTTTCATTGTTATATCAAATCAAATAGAGACTTATTACTTGCTGTTAGCCCTGCACTCATCATTTCATTTTTAAAACCTAAAATTTCAGCTATTGTTGGTGTAATATTTACAATATCCCCTCCTTTTGCAAATCCATCTCCGCCAATTTGATTAATTCCTTTCTCTATTGTTAAATTAGCATCAATACCAGGGCCAATCATCATGTTAAAAGTTCTTCTGCTATTTGCATCAGAATGGTCAAAACCAGTGAAAGCATTAGCATCAACAATATTATTAGACTCTAAGTTCCTACCATGTTCAGGCGACACAATTAATGTTGTATTATTAGCCATCTCTGGAATATTATTCTGAATATAATCCCACAAATGCCCTACAGCATGATCAGCTGAATGTAAGCTTTGTAAATAGCTTGTAAAATTAGAATGACAACCGTCAACAGAAGATAAATAGACTACAGAGAAAGTAGGCTTAAACCGTTTCAATACCTCACAAGCATAACCTACAGTTTGTCCATCACTATTATTTCCAGCAGGAGGGTGAGCAATCGTACCGTTTTCTTTTTTCTCAAACATATCTTTTACAAATTGTTTGATCTCTGCCTTTTCTTCTTCAGTATTCCCAATATTTGGGAGAGGTTTCCCTTGTGAATACCAAACATTATCCAAAAAATATTTCATTTTATACATAGGGTCCAACTCATCTTCAGGATGATATATTTTTGCATTTTTCAAGTGCTTTTCTCCATCATCACCAAAAGTAATTGTTGGCGCTAAAAAATTAGCCCCAAATTGAGATCCATAATCAGGATGTAAACTATAATCCAATAATGGCAAAGAATTTCCAATTCCATTTCCAATAAACCAAGTTTTTGTTGCTTTTACTCCTTGATGCCTTCTTAAATATTCAAAAATTGTAGGCATTGAAGGCTTGTTTTTCAAGCCCTGAGAATACATATAATTCCCAGTCAATAAAGCATTTACACCTGCATAATGACCCACTGTTGAGGCATTTACCTCTTTAAACATTGTACCTTGTTGCTGCAAAGTTTGTGATAGTAATTTAGGAATAGGTGTATCACCTTTCACTATACCGTCAGTACCGTAAACAATTTTATCGGTAGGTGGCACACCATCAAACATATTATACATAATATTCCCTACACTTGGGTAATTTTGGCTATCATCCAAATACCTTTGTAAAATAGATTCTTGTTGCCTTACACCCCCAGCAAAAGCTACAAAAACTACATGATCGGCCATACGAGTACCTGTTGCAGCAAATAATCTTCCACTTGGTAAAATAAAAGGGGTTGAAATAGCAGCTGCTCCTAAAGCTGAATTTTTTAAAAATGTTCTTCTTTTCATATTAATAAAACTGATATTCGTTAGATAAAGAGAATGCGAAATACACCATCTCTACTGATACATCAGGATGAGATTCAAAAAAATTCACAAAAAATTCTCGTTCTGCTTCTGTTAAGTCTCGCACATAAAACCGTTTATAAGTCTGCTCAATAAAAGCATTGATATCAACTCTCATTACAGAATCAGAAGGCAAAGTAACACCTGACTTATTCATAAAATTACTCAATACAATTTCATGAGCAACTTCCTTGTCTCCAATAGATTCAATACAGTTTGTAATCTCTACTAATTCATTTGCAGACAAGGCCTTTTGGAACAAGTTAGCATATAAAATTGAAATATATTGCGGTATTGTTTTTAACTTGTTTTTGTTTGCATTATAGGATGAAGAATTTACTGAATTTACATCATAAATTATATCATCCTTTTTACAAGACGAAAATAATACTGAAAAACAAAAAAATAAAAGAATTAAATTTTTCATAAGCGATTAGTTAAAGTGAGCATATTCATCCGTTTTCATTATAAATCTTTGCATCTTTTGGAAGTTCTTATCCAAAAAATAAGTTTCCATTAAAACAGCAGTTTCAGCAGTAGTAGGGCGCCTTGCCAACAAAGTTCCATAACACCAAACAATAGTTCCTTCAAAAAACTCCTTTGTATTGCAAATAAGATATGTAAAATCACCTTTGTTGTTTGCTGAACCCCCTAATACTATTTGAGCAGTATTGTCTTCAATCATTTTATAGACCTCATCAAATTCATACTGAGTTGGGTAACGAAAAAGCAGATTATCAAAAGCAGCATTTACAAAATTAAAGGTATTCATATTTATTTCGTCATACACAGAATTAAAAATCATTCGCCTATGTACCTCATTTATTTCAATATCTCCATTATAATATTCTAATTCTGCTTTTAGGACATTGTTTAAAGTATGATATTTCAGTAATTTTTTATTTGCATTTAACATTTTCCCATTTACTGAATCAACTACATAAGCAGCATAATGAATATTTAATTCAACTCCAATATAGTTATTAGAAGCCCCTTCAAGCAATCTAACTTTTAACATATCATACATCCTGTGATAATAAGCAAATTTATAAGAGGAATCTCTTTCAATAAAAGTGGTGTCAAATTGTAGTTTATTGATTAACTCCCCTCTACTTTCTAGAGTAACCTCTTTATCTCTTAAAAACTGAACATCTTTTTCCATTTCAGTATCAAAAGGTTCTCGTCCAATTAAATCAATATATAATCTATTGACATAATTTTCCAATAACAAAGTGGGTAATTCACCATAAAAAGGAGCATCATTATCAGCAATAACTTCAACATCTTTCTTACAGGATAAAAACCCAAGTAGAATAAGAAAGATGTATAAAATTTTGTTGTTCATTTTATTATAATTTTATCAACTACTTAGTAATAGTAATTTTCTTAACATAAATTTCATTATTAGTAAAGATGTGTATGAAATAAATACCATTTCTTAAGGCTGCAACATCAATAATATTCTGATAGTCACTCATCAACACTACCTTACCAAATACATTATAAATAGTTACTGAAGTATAAACTCCATCAATAGTTAATGTATTTTTTGTAGGATTAGGATAGATTTTGAAATTCAAAGTTTCTTCATTTACATCAGTTGCTGAACAAACAGAGTCGCAAGCAGATAATGAATAATATACACCTTGCCCTGTTCCTGGATCGAAACAACCTTGCAGAAGATTACAATCCCAAGATGGAGTAACACAAGCAGTATTACAAGCAGCTAAGGTAGTATAAGCTCCATTACCAGTTCCTGGGTCAGAACAACCTTGACTAGGAATACCAGGAATACAATCCCAAGACGGTACAACACAAGAAGTAACACATGAATTAGAATCACTGTAAGCTCCATTTCCAGTTCCAGGATCAAAACAAAAATAATTCACACAATCCCATGAAGGAACAATACAGTTTAATTGGCAATATGATAAAGTAGAATAGATACCTTGTCCTGTCCCTGGATCAAAACAACCTGTTACAGGGTCACAATCCCAAGTTGGTGTAACGCAAGCAGTTACACAAGTATTATAATTAGCATAAGATCCTTGACCTGTTAATGGGTCTACACAAGCTCCATTTATACAATCCCAAGATGGATTAACTATAGAACATGAAGTATCACAATCCATAAAAGTAGCATAAGTACCAAGTCCTGTTCCAGGATCGAAACAACCTAGCAAAACATCACACTCCCAAGTAGGTGTAATTGAACAATTACTATCACAAGCAGATAAGGTAGTATATGCACCTAATCCCGTTCCAGGATCAGAACAGCCTTGCCCAGGAGTACAATCCCAAGAAGGAGTAGAGCAAGGTAAAAAACCACCTGGCATTCCATTAGATACTGCTGGGGTAAAAGTAAAAATTCCGTTTTGCATTGCAACACAATCATTGGCATACTGGACTCCATCACAACCACATACTGGCATAAATATCATTGTACAAGGACCCACACCACCTGTTGGAATACAGCTTTCGCAAATTGTGGTATCACAACCTGTCATAATATCAGTTATGGTAACACACCAACTTGAATAAAATTGTTTTTGACTGGAAGAACCTACTGGCGTCCCATCATTCCATAAAAAAGTATGTTGTGAGTTTGAGTTTATAGCCGCATGCATCATAATAGGAGGTGCAGAATAAGTAACGGTAACCACAGCTCCAGTAAGTACACAAGGTGCTTGAGCTTCACTAGTAGTAGTAGTGATGAACATTAAGAGAATTGAAAATAATAAAGTGTAAAGTTTTTTCATCAGAATTTTATTTAATTAAGTGGTAAACTTAATGATAAAAGATGAATTACATCTAGAAAAACTTACCTTATCTGGTGAAAAGCAATTCACCACTATCAGTTTCTTCCGTAAATTTATATTCTAAATTTTGGAAACGTTTCAAATCTTCAATATTTATAATTTTATTCTTAATGATAAAGTTACACATTTCACCTCTAGCTTTTTTAGCAAAAAACGAAATAACTTTTAGCTTTCCATTTTTATAATCCTTAAAAACAGGCGAAATAATTTTATGCTGAAATCTCCCTAATTGCAACACCTTACTATATTCATTTGAGGCAAGATTTATCAACACATCATCAGCTTTCATTTCAGCACTTAATGCATTGCTTAATGTGTTTCCCCAAAATTCATATAAATTTTTTCCAGATTTGGTTTTCATCTTTGTACCCATTTCTAATCGGTAAGGGAAAACTAAATCCAAAGGTTTAAGTATACCATAAAGTCCTGATAAAATCCTTAAATTTTCTTGTGCAAAATCCATTTCATTATCAGTAAAGGTTTCTGCTTTTAATCCTTGGTAAACATCTCCTTGAAACAAATGAATAGCAGGATTAACTTTATCAGAATTCAAATCCCATTGCTGATACCTTTCATAATTCAAATGCGCTAAATTATCGCTTAAACCCATTAACTGTTTTATCTCGATTACCGTGTAGCTTTTCAGTTGACTAACCAAATATTTAGCTTCACTTGTAAACTGAAGTGTTGAACACTTATTTACACTAATGTTTTCAGTAGTTAATTTCTTAGCAGGAGAAATAATTATCTTCATTCTTATATTGTATTATTGCACAAAATTATCAAATAATTCCATGTATCATTTACTTGAAAAATATAAACTTAGTTCGCTACACATAATGGTAGTTATACTAGGTTTAACGGGCGTTTTCGGAAAGTTAATTTCCTTGGATACTATCCATTTGGTTTGGTATAGAATGGGAATTGCTTTTGTAAGTTTAGCTCTTTTTTTACTTTTTAAAAAGCAACTTTTTTCTATAAGTAAGCAAAACTTTTTTGGGATATTTGGTGTAGGTATTTTAGTAACCCTACATTGGCTGTGCTTTTTTCAATCCATAAAAGTATCTACCGTTTCAGTTGCTGTAGTTTGTTTGGCTACCTCTTCCCTATTTTCAGCACTAATTGAGCCCCTATTTTTCAAAAGAAAATTATTAGCCTATGAAGTGATTATGGGAATAGTCGTTTTAGGAGCACTTGCTTTTGTTATGGGAACTGAAAAAGAATATTTCTGGGGATATTTTTACGGAATAATGGCTGCTTTTTTAGGCACTTTATTTACTCTTTTCAATGCAAAATACATCAATAAAGTAGGAGCTGCACAAATTACTATGATTGAGATGTTAGCAGGAGTAGTTGTCATAAGTTTCCTTTTATTATTTCAACAGGACTATACTGTTTTTACTTCTTTAATTTCAGCAAGTGATTTCAGTTATCTTCTGATTTTAGGGACACTTTGTACCGCTATGGTTTTTGTTTGGATGACAGAAATAATGAGACATATCACCCCTTATTCATTGATAATGGCAGTAAATATGGAACCCATTTACAGTATTATTTTAGCCTTATTCATTTTTGGAGATACTGAATTGATGAGTACTTCATTCTATATTGGCGGTAGTATTATCATTGGAGTTGTGTTTTTGGAAGGTTATCTGAAAAACAAACAATAGATTTTTGCTTTATTCGTTTTGATTCTTAATTTTGCAAACCTAAAATTAAAATTATTATGAAAAGATTTATCCTTTTAAGTATTTTATCACTTTCCTGTTTATTCACGACTGAAGCACAAACTTTAGCAGAATTATTACAAAAGAAGAAAAGTGGATATGTTATCAATGGAGAAATAACTGGTCTGAAAGATTCTACCGTAATGTTGGCCTATTACTTTGGCGGCAAACAATATGCTACTGATACTGCTGAAGTAATTAAAGGGAGATTTTCCTTTAAAGGAAAAAAAGAATTAAAGGGCGGAATGTATTTAGTAGTACTTTCTAATCAGCAATATTTTGACATTATAGTATCCGAACAACACTTTTCATTTACAACCAAAATAGATGATTTAATTGGCAGTATGACATTTAAAAATTCTAAAGAAAACCCACCTTTTTATGAGTATTTAAACTTCATTACTCAAATGCAAAAAGAGGTAACTCCTATCAGGAAACAATTGGAAACAGCTGAAGGGAATGCTAAAAAAGAATTGAAAGAAAAAGCAAATTCAATTGACATTAAGGTTAAAAAATTCAGAACTGACTTTATGAAAAATAATGCTGATAAATTTTTCTCAAAAATTGTTACTGCAACTACTGAAATTGAAATCCCAGAGTCACCTCTAGACAGTACAGGAAACCCTGATAAAACTTTTCCTTACCGTTTTTATAAAAAACACTTTTGGGACAACATTGATTTCTCAGATGCAAGAATGCTAAGAACCCCTATCTTCTTTAACAAGATGGATCAATACCTAGATAAACTAACCGCAAAACATCCTGATTCAATTAATCTTTCTGCTGATGTTCTTGTGGAACTTTCAAAAGCTAATGGAGAAATATTTCAATATGTAGTTTCTTATATTACCTCTACTTATGAACGCTCAAAAATTATGGGTATGGATGCTGTATTTGTACACATGGTTGAAAATTATTACATAACCAATCAATGCGATTGGGTAGATTCTACACAATTGGTAAAAATTTCTGATAGAGCACAAAAAATTGCTCCCAACCTAATTGGAAGAAAAGCTTCAGAATTTCTTGATTTCTACGGAAGACCATTTATGAAAGATACCTTGGGAAAACTACATACTTTACAAGAGGTAGATGCTGATTATACGCTATTGGTTTTCTATGGTCCAACATGTGGGCATTGTAAAAAAGAAATTCCGAAAATTAAGCACGCATTAGATTCTTTAGTAGAGATAGGAATAAGTATTAAACCTTTTTCTGTTGCAACTGAATTCGACAAAGAAGAATGGAAAAAGTTCATTAATAAGCAAAAAATTGGAGATTGGATTAATGTTGCTGACATCAACCATGATGAAGATGGAAATCCTGTTGCTAGTAGCGATTGGAGAGATAAATATGACATCTACTCCACTCCTGTTATTTATTTGTTAGGCAAAGAAAAAAAGATAATTGCCAAAAGAATTAGCTACAAGCAAATTTCAGAAATAGTCGGGAGGTTAGAAGAAAAATAATTAGGCCCCCTCTTCATCAACACTTTATTGACAGATTATAACATCACTTCAGTAGCACCTGCATCTTTGGTTAAATAAAACCTAAGCTTATAATTACTTAGTAACTTGTGCACTTCAGCTTTAAGCACACCTGTACCAATTCCGTGTACAATAATTAATTTTTGAAAATTACTATTTAAAGCATGTTCGACTTTCTTTTGACAAGCATCTAATTGGATTTGAACGATTTCAAAATTATCCATGTATTGGGAATTATTAGTCAATAATTCTATATGTAAATCAATTTTTAGTACTGACTGGCTTCTTTGTTGTTTTGAAACAACACGCTTGTTTTCCTCAGTATCTTTAGAGTAAAAATTTGTACCGTATGCTGATGAGGTATTCGTATTTTCAGAAATTAAAACCAAATCTTTCAGGGCAATATTTACCTCAAAACCATCTGTAGTTTCCACCAAAACTTTATATAGTGAATTTACTTTAACAATAATTCCACTTTGTTTTTCCTTCTTAAAAAGGACTTTATCTCCAACGTTAAATTCCATTAGTAATATATTGGATGTCCGTACAGTTTACCATCCCTAAGTTCTAAAGTTGGCATAGGGAATTTAAGAAAACCAAAAGCATGTAAAACGGTATTTAATGTTTTACTTTTTGTTTTTATCCGTGTTAAATCAACATCAAAGGAAAGTAAATATTGTCTTTTTCTTTTGCAATCTTCTTCTTTCTGATAAGGACTAACCATTCCATTCCCACTATAACCTATTGAAAGATTTAGCCAGTTCGGGAAATTTTCATTCTCAATATGAAGTAATGATTTCATATTAAAAGACAGCCAATAGGCTTGCCCATTATAATCCTTTAGGGCTCTTTCCAAATGATTTCCACCTAATTGTTCTGGGTTCTGCTCAGCCCATTCTGTAGGAATATAACTATACTTTAACTGTATCCTTTGTTCATTCCACTTTAGTGCTTGACCAATAGCTAAAAAAGAACCTGTAGTATTTGCAATTAAATCTCCTGATGAAGCGCCCCACTGTTCTGACTGTCCATCTAAAACCTCAATAATAGTTAAGAAAAAAGTTCCTGTTAATCCTCCATACCAAATTGCATTTTTTCGACTCATTCCAGTCCACTTATAAGCCTTAATTCCAGCAACACCCGTATAATATGAAGTTGTCATATGCCCAAGTTTATCCATCTGTAACCACTCGCCATTATCATTTATAAAATGAAAACTACTTTTCGGATAATCGGCATACCACATTTTATTTAGTCCTACTAATGCAATAGTATAAACACTGGCTTCTGAAATTAAAAGAATATTTCTTTTTTTCTTATCAACAGTATTAGGGATATCCATATCAAAACCACCATTACCAAGTTTTGGAGTATTCCAATCTTGAGCAGATGAAGCAATAATAAAAAAAGAAAATAATATCAGAAACAGATGTTTCATTTATAAGATAGTCGCTTTAGCATCAGCCAAAATATCAAACACCTTTTCCTGGGTTAAAGCCTCAGCATAAGTACGTAAAACTGGTTCGGTACCTGAAGGGCGAATCATAAGCCAAGTATCTTCATCAAAAAAGAATTTAAAACCATCAGTAGTGTCAATTCTATCTACTTTATATTTTCCAAACTGGGTGAATTTTCCAATCTTACAATCCTCAATAATTCTTAGTTTAGTGTCATTATCAATATGTAAATCAATACGCTCAAAAGCAAAAGGCCCAACAATTGCATATACCTCAGCAATTAAATCTTCTAACGATTTTCCTGATTTAGCCATAAACTCAAACAGGATGAGTCCCATCCAAATACCATCACGCTCAGGAATATGACCTGTGGTAGCAATACCACCCGATTCCTCACCTCCTAGTAACACATCTTCAGTTACCATTTTCCCTGCAATATGCTTAAAGCCAATCTGAACCGTTTCTTGTTCTAAACCATAATGCTTACACATTTGTTCTACTTTTACTGAACAAGAAAATGCTGTAACTACCTTCCCTGACATTCCTTTATACTTCACCATATAGTGAATCAGTAAAAGTATAATATGATGTGAATCCACAAAATTACCTTTACTGTCATAAAGTCCAATTCTATCGGCATCACCATCAGTAGCTAAACCACAATCCAATGCATTGTTTTTCATTAAGTCAGAAAACTCTTGTAAATTCCTATGGATAGGCTCAGGAGCAGTCCCTAAGAAACCTGGGTTATCATCACAATGCAAAAGAGTAGCATTTGGCAAGAGGCGTTTTACCACATTCATTCCTGCCCCAAACATAGCATCATATGCAAAATTCATATCTGAATTATTTATTGAATCCAAATCAAAACTTGCTGCCGCATGCTTGCAATACATATCTTCCAAATCTACATAAATTACTTTCCCTTCAGCAACCAAATCCTCCATACTAATTGCATTATAATCAACTGAGTTTGTGTCAGGAATTCTATTTTCAACAGCCGTAATATCATTAGGTAAAAGCGGACCACCAAAATCACCTTTTAGCTTGTAACCGTTATAAGTTGGCGGATTATGAGAAGCTGTAATTACCACACCTAAAGATGCTTTTTCCTTAACCACACCCAAGGAAACCATAGGAGTAGAAACAAAGCCTTTTGCAATTTTCACCAACACTCCTTTACTTGCTAAAACCTTAGCAGCTGTTTCAGCAAAAAGCTCTCCTGCAAAACGGCAATCATGCCCAATTACTACTGAAGGATTATCCTTATTTTCATTCAACCAATCGGCCACAGCAATACTTACTCTTGCTACATTATCAGTAGTATATTCCTTTGCAATGATTGCTCTCCAACCATCTGTTCCAAACTTAATTTTTGTCATTTTTTTCTTTTATAAATCGGCTGCAAATTTATGAAATTAACGCATAATCTTTCTCTTATTTAATGCCTTTTGATATTTACTCGCATTTATGAGGTGTTTGGCATAAGTTTTCGCAAAATTATGATAGCCTGAAAAGTCCTCTTTTGCGCACATAAAAATATACTTATGGTCAGATGCATTTAATACCGCATCAATAGCATTAATGGAAGGAACACAAATAGGCCCAGGAGGTAATCCCTTGTGTTTATAGGTATTGTAAGGAGAATCAACTTTCTTATCCTTATTCAAAACCCGCTTAATTGTAAAGTCATTCAAGGCAAAAATAAGGGTTGGGTCCGATTCCAACTTCATTCGTTTTTTTAAACGATTAAGATACAATCCTGCAATATCAGGGCGTTCGTCCCGCTTTATATTTTGTTCCTTTTCAACTATTGAAGCCAAAGCAGCAACCTCAAAATAATTGAGTTTTATTTTTTTTGCTTTTGCTTTCCTGCTTGTATTCCAGAATGCATTAAACTCAGTTTGCATTCGGCTTACAAATTGCTCTGCTGAAGTATTCCAATAAAACTCATATGTATTTGGTAGAAATAAGCACACCACATTTTCTTTAGTAAAACCATTTAGATTTAAAAATACGGTATCGTTTATATAGGTTAATATATCAACCGAATCCGCCTCAATTTGACGTGCAATTTTCCCTGCTAATTGTTCTTTATTTCGTAAATTATTAAAGGTAACTTTTATGGGGGTTTGCCTACCAGAACGCAATAAATTAATCAGTTGATTATTATTTAAATTTCGGTTAATCACATACCTCCCTGGTTTAATATTATTCGTGTATTTTTTTGTTACTGCTAACCACTCAAAGGAATTAGCATTTATTAATAATCCGTTTTCTGAAAGCACTTTTACTACATCAGTAAATTCAGCACCAGTAGGAATATAAATATACTTTTCGCTTGTACTATTAGGCAGTACAATGTTAGGCTGATACACTCTTGAATAAACCTCATAAGCCATACCCAAGCCACCAAGTATTCCAAGGAGTATAAATACCGTTACAAACTTACGGAAACCTGACTTTTTCTTAAATTTTCTTCTTTTCAAATTATAAATTTTCTAATAATTCTTTTGCTTTATGATTGGGAACAATTTCTAAAATTTTATTGAGATATGCTTTAGCTTGCTCCATTTTATTTTGCATTTGTGCCGAAAGCACCAAATTTTCGTAAGCCAAAACATAATCAGGATCTAGAGCAATGGCTTGTTTTAAATAATTTTCTGCATCCAAAAAATTCTTTTTTAATATGGATAAATAGCCTAAATTAACTAGCGCCTGTTTATGTAAAGGATACTCTTTTAAAATACCTTTAAATACTTTTTCAGCATAGGAATAATCCTGAACCTTCAATAACTGAACACCTAATTTTAATTTAAAATCCAAATAATATGGGGCTAATTTACTTGCTTGCTGAAACATAGAAAGCGCTTGCTCATCAATATCATAAACAGCTAAACTTTCCGCTATTCGCGACAAACAAATTGCCTTATCAATGGTATTTTCTCCACAATATTGCTTTCCTAAATACTGCATTTCCAACTGTACAATTGCATTATAATCTGCCTGCAAATAATAGTATTGGACATAAAGAGAAAAACTTTTTTCTATCGGCAACTTATCAAGATAATATTTGGCAGAATCCAAGTAAGTTGGGCTCGGATCAAAACTTTCGAAATGCTTTAAATAGGCCTTTGCTTTCGATAAATTTATTGGCTTAGCATTATTGATAGCAACTAAGCCTAAAAACGCTCCTTTTTTTGTTTTTACATCTTTATGAATAGTAATTTTATGGTCAGTTATCGCAACATGCATAATATCAGAGGAAGATGATTTTGGCATATGACAAGAAGTACAGTTTTGCGTTTCCTCTTCTTTACAATCACTATGGCATTGCATACATTTATTATCAAAATAAGTACTCGACAAAGTAGTTACGCTCTTATGCGGATTATGACAAGTAACACAAGTCAATTCAGCAGTTTTAAAGCAAGCACTTTGCTTTAACCTATCCACATGGGAGGCCATAATAAATGATTCCTCATTTTCATACTTTGGCAGATATACATCCATTACTTCTTTTAAATGTTGCCCAGGTTTAAAATCAGTGAACTTTTTTCCTTCAGCCAGCACAGCCGTACCTTGTAAGTGGCACCTTTGACACACATCAAACTGCAAGTCCAAAGGTAATCTTGCAGGATTTACTATGGTGTAATCAATGTACTTTGAGGTATCAATAATATGCCCCGCCAACTTTTGCTTAACATGCACCTCACCCGGCCCATGACACCTTTCACAATCAATTCCTGAAGGAATGCTATTGTATTTATTAAGTGAGCCCTCAGCATGATTAGGATAAGCATTATGGCAACTCATACATTCTAAACCAATTTCACGGCTGAATCGCGTATTATTTCCCTTTTCAAATCCAGGAGGGAAATCTGCAATATTATCTTGTGTGTAATAAGTATAAGGCATTTGATGTACATAGCCATTAATTTCAAATAAGTGGGAATTAGTATGTTGCCCGCTCCCTATTTTATAGTTTACTTTTTTGATGAGGATATGGATAGTATCATTTCCTTTCAATCGGAATTCTTTCAGATATAAACTGTCATTTTTCCAAAAAGGTTGATAAGTTAAATTCTTAATAGAATCGTGAATAAGTGGCATTTTAGAATCCGCTAAAGAAGAATGTTCTTTTGTTGCAAAATGAAAGGATTTCCCCATTCCTGTTTGCATATAGGAATCATAAATCTCCGTATGACAAGCACGGCATTGCTGCTTACCAACATATTTTACCGTATCATTATGATTTAAGTATTCGGTATAAGTACTTACTTCCCCTCTTTGGCAAGCGAATAAAAGAATTGCAAAGAAGAAAACAACTACATTTCTCATCTATTCAATACATAATTATTCTTGCGTACTTTCTGAAAACCAACCGCTTTAAACAAAACCAAACTCGCTTTATTGTTAGAAAAAATTCCTGTGTGCAATTGTTTTAAATTTAATGTTTCCCATGAATGATTTATCAATGCCTTTAAGGCTTGTTTGGCAAAACCTTTTCTTCTGTATTTTTTAAGTATTACAATCCCTACTCCTGCATTTTGCTTTTCAAAATTGAATTCATACAAATCAATACAACCAATGGCCACTCCATTCAAATCAATTACAAAACGAAACTGTCCAGCAATTGCAATATCCTCCTTGGCATGCTGTATATAATTGGCTAATTGTTCTTCCGAAAAAGGAGTTGTAGTACCACTCACTTCCCATAAAGTTCGGTCATTTTCCAGTCCAAACAAAAAATTCAAATCAGTAGATTCTAAGGTACGGAGCGCTATTTCTTTTTCTTTTAACATTCAAATTCGCCAGCATAAACCATACTCGCTTCTGCAATTAACCAAATATTACGATAACCACCATTAAATTCCTCAAAACTAACAGACAACTCCCCTCCTTTTGTCTTAATACTTATCGTATTTTCTTCAATACAATTAGCATAATGCATAGAAAGTGCTGTGGCTACAACACCAGTTCCGCAACTTAGGGTTTCATCCTCCACCCCTCTTTCATAAGTACGAACTTGCAACTCGGTAGCATCCAAAACAAAATTTACATTTATTCCTTCCTTTTTGAAAGGAGCAGAGTTTCTAATTTTCCTTCCTTCTTTTTTAACATTATAATGTTCCAAATCATCCACCATTTCAATGTAATGCGGAGAGCCTGTATCCAAAACCAAACCATCACCCACTCCATCTATTTTACTTACATCTTGCATTTGCAAAGCAATTTCACCTTCCGTAATCTTGCCTTTATGTTCCCCATCAATTGCCATAAAAGTAGTTTCAGTATTTATCATTTCCAGCATCTGAGCAAAAGCAATAATACACCTACCTCCATTACCACACATACTGGACTGGTGACCATCCGCATTAAAATAAATCATTTCAAAATCGAGCGTATTATGCTCACGCAAAAGAATTAAACCATCAGCACCTATTCCCATTCTTCTTTCACAAAGTGCTAAAATAAGTTCACTATCCATCATGTCAAATTCTTTCTTTCTATCATCAATCATGATGAAATCATTACCTGTACCTTGGTATTTGTAAAATTCTATAATCATGTGGTAAACATAAGGAAAAGTAGACAGTAGACAATATTCAGAATAATAGAATTTACAAGTTTATAAAATCCAAGATACTAATTGCTTAATTCTGACTTCTGACTACTTCTATCAAAAAACAGAAGAAATACTATTAAAAAAGCACTCTCATTTTCAGTAGAATATCTACTTTTGCAAGAATTTTATAACCAAAAAATAAAACGCATGTCAGCATCTTACGAAACACAACTGAATGATTGGGTAAACAAAGAAAAATCAGCAGTAAGTTTATTAAACTCTGTAGGTACTTTAATGTATGACAAAGGAATTGAACTCATCATTTTCAGAAATCAGTTATTAGAAATTGGTGTTTCAGAATTAATGAATTTTGTTTCTTATGCTAACAATGTAGTAAACAGAAAAATTGATGTAACTACAGCAGCAACACTAGCAAAGGAAATGATAAACATGGATTTAGCACCTTCAAAATTAGATATTGGCTTGTTAACAGCTGAATACCTTGAAAGTGGAGCAAGTGATGCAAATGCTTTTTTAGCAGAAAAATTAAACTATATAGTAGGTGCTGACAATAATGATGTTGAACCTAAAGATGTAATTCTTTATGGTTTTGGTAGAATTGGAAGATTAGCAGCAAGAGAACTAATAAAACAAGCAGGAAAAGGACAACAATTAAGATTAAAAGCAATTGTTGTAAGAAGATTAACTGATGCTCAAATTGTTAAAAGAGCAGCATTGCTTAGAAATGATTCAGTACATGGAGCATTCAGAGGGGTTGTTGATGTAGATTTGGACAATCAAGCAATTATAGTAAACGGACAAGTAATCAAATTTATTGATGGAGGAAATCCTGAAGATATTGACTATACTGTACACGGAATTGACAATGCTCTATTGATTGACAATACAGGTGCATTTACGGACAAAGAAGCATTATCGCGTCACTTACAATCCAAAGGTGTTAGCAAGGTATTATTAACTGCTCCTGGAAAAGGAATTCCGAATATTGTATACGGAATCAACTCAAAAGATATTGATGTAGTAGCAACTGATATTTTCTCAGCAGCATCATGTACAACTAACTGTATTGCTCCCATCCTAGAAGTTGTTGAAAATAAATATGGTGTTGTTAAAGGGCATTTGGAAACTGTACATTCTTACACAAATGATCAGAATCTTTTGGATAATATGCACAACAAACCAAGAAGAGGGCGTTCAGCAGCAATTAATATGGTGATCACTTCAACTGGTGCAGGAAATGCAGTAACGAAAGTAATTCCATCATTAGCAGGAAAACTTTCAGCAAATGCAGTGAGAGTACCTACTGCAAATGTATCCTTAGCAATTCTTAAATTAAACTTAAGTAAAGCCACTTCAGTTGATGATATAAACGAGACAATTAGAAAAGCCGCACTTAAAGGAAACCTAGTAAATCAAATTAATTATCAAGTAGATCCTGAATTGGTTTCTACTGATATTATCGGAAATACTTGCTGCTCGGTTTACGATAGTCAAGCAACTATTGCTACTGCTGACGGGGAAGATGTAGTACTTTATGTGTGGTACGATAATGAGTTTGGGTACACAAAGCAAGTTATCCGTTTAGCAAAACTTATTGCTAAAGTAAGAAGGTTAACTTATTACTAAATAGATGAGGTTAAACGAAAAGGCCTTTTTAGGGTACAAACTTTTTAACTCTTCATTTACAGGATTATCGGTTGGGATATTGTTTACAATTTACCAACCTTTGGACCCTTCTACTTACTCGCTTGGCGGAATTGTATTGGCAAGTTCAATGCTAGTAATTGCTAAGTTTTACGAGAAATTACTGAACATTAAAAGTTTCTATTATATTTCTATTAGTGTAGAATTGGTTATGCTACTTACCCTGATTACTTTTATGTTTTTGCAGTACTCGCTTAGTTCTGCACTCTTAATATATATGGGCTATCAGTTTTCCTTTATTTTTGGAGGCTACCTAGTAAGAGCAGAAACATTAGTAGCACACGAAAAGGAACTTTTAGGAAAGATTGATGTCAATAAACAATTAGGTTATCTGGTAGGATTGGGCGCTTCTTTTCTGTTTTACAAAGCACTAGAATATGGTTTTGAAATTACAGAACCTAAAACACAAATTAGTATTCTTCATTACTTTCTAGTTTCCCTTCAATGCTTAATAATAGTGTTGTTGATGAGGTCTTTTAGTAAGAGTTAAACTACTTACATCTCATCAAAATCAATAACTACATTGGCTGATGCTGGCCTAGCTTGACAACCTAACACATACCCTTCAGCTACTTCATCTTCCGATAAAGAATAATTAGCATCCATAGTAACACTACCTTCCATTACTTTAGCTCTACAAGTGCAACATACGGCACCTTTGCAGGAAAAAGGAACATCAGCACCTTGTTCCATTGCAGCATCAAGTATTGTTTGTCCTTTATTAGAAAGTGTAAATTCAAAATCTTCCCCATCAACACTAACCATTACATTTGCGATAATTTCATCTGTATCATCACTAGTATTTTCTTCTTTCTCAACAACTGTAAATCGTTCAAAATGAATGTTATTCTGATTTACTTTATTAAGTAACAATAACTCGTTTGCATTATCAATTAATTCTCCAGGACCGCAAATAAAATAAGTATCGGCCGTTTTCAAAGCAACAAAAGTATTTAGTAATTGTTGAATATTATTCTTGTCCAACCTTCCATTAATTGCCCCTGCCACTCTTTCTCTTGAAAATGCCCAATGTATTTTTAATCTAGTAGGAAAATCAACTTGTAATTTTTTCAACTGTTCAGTAAACATTGTTGATTCTTGCGTTTTATTTCCATAAATAAGTGTGAATTTAGCATCACTATCTTTTGCTAATTCCGTTTTTAGCACGGAAAGAATTGGTGTAATTCCACTTCCTGCACAGATTCCTACTATGTGTTTTTTGTCTTCCTTAATCACAAAATTCCCACTTGGAGGCATTACTTCTAACACATCACCTTCTTTTACATTTTCTGTTAAAAAAGTGGACATTTTACCTCCCTCAACTTTTTTAATACCAATAGCAACCCCCTCATTATTAGCACTACAAATAGAATATGCTCTTCTGACTTGTTCTCCATTTATATCCTGCTTAATGGTAATATATTGCCCCGCTTGAAACTGAAAAAAGTCATTATTTTCTACATCAAAATGGATTGCTACAGCATCAGTTGTTAGCTGTTGAATTCTACTAATTGTTAAGGAGTGAAATTTGTTCATTTATCTAAAATTTTTGCAAAAATATCATTTTATAAATAACACTCTTCATTTTATAGTAAATATCATCTTTTGAATGAAGAGTTTTTGGTAAATTTGCAATAACAATTATTACAGGAAATGAAAGAAGAATTATTTCAACAGAAGATTGACAAGGAACAAAAAATTGAACCTAAAGACTGGATGCCAGATGCTTATCGTAAGCATTTAATCCGCCAGATTTCACAACATGCACATTCCGAAATTATTGGGATGCAACCTGAGGGAAATTGGATTACCAGAGCACCATCACTTAGGGCAAAAATGATACTCCTTGCCAAAGTACAGGATGAAGCAGGTCACGGACTATACCTCTATTCAGCATGTGAAACCTTAGGAATTTCTCGTGAAGAATTAGTACAACAATTACATGATGGAAAAGCAAAATACTCCTCAATTTTCAACTACCCTACTTTAAGTTGGGCCGATATGGGCGCAATTGGTTGGTTAGTGGATGGAGCTGCAATTGTGAATCAAGTTTCCCTGCAAAGAACTTCCTACGGACCTTATGCCAGAGGAATGGTAAAGATATGTAAAGAAGAAAGTTTTCACCAAAGACAAGGCTATGAAATAATGGCTGAAATGGCAAAAGGAACTCCAGAACAAAAAGCTATGGCACAGGATGCTTTAAATCGTTTTTGGTGGCCATCAATTATGATGTTTGGGCCACAAGATTCTGATTCTCCAAGGACTGGAAATGCTATGAAATGGAAGATAAAACGACAAACCAATGACGCTTTGCGACAAGATTTTATCAATAAAACGGTAGGACAAGCGGAAGTAATCGGCCTTACAATTCCTGATAAAGATTTAAAGTGGAATGAAGAAAGACAAAATTATGACTTTGGAGAAATGGATTGGGATGAATTCTGGAATGTTGTAAACGGAAACGGACCTTGTAACAAGCAAAGGCTAGACCATCATAAAAAAGCCCATGATGAAGGAAAGTGGGTTCGTGAAGCAGCAAAGGCGTACTCAAATAAACAAGAATTAGTAGCAAATTAAAGATAAGAATTATGGAAAAAAATGCAGATGTATGGGAAGTATTTATTCAAAGTAAAAACGGATTAGCACACAAACATGCAGGAAATGTGCATGCTAGCGATAAAGTAATGGCATTGGAAAATGCAAGAGAATTGTACACCAGAAGAAATGAAGGGAGCTGTATTTGGGTTGTAAAATCAGAATATATTATCTCATCAGAATCGGAAGATAGTGAGGCATTTTTTGACCCATCAAATGATAAAATGTACCGACACCCTACTTTCTACACTATGCCTGAAGGCTCAAAACATATTTAAACATGAGTAGTTTATTTACATACACTTTACGAATTGCCGATAGTTCCTTAATTTTAGGACAAAGAATGTCAATGTGGTGTTCAAAAGGCCCAACTTTAGAAGAAGATATCGCACTATCCAACATTGCACTTGACATGTTTGGACAAGCAAATGGTTTCTATGAATATGCTGCACAATTAGACGGAACAAAATCGGCTGATGACTTAGGATTTAAAAGAAATGAAAGAGAGTTTTTTAATCATCAAATGGTGGAAATAGAAAACGGAAATTTTGGAAACACTATTGTTCGTAATTTCCTTCATGATGCCTTTAACTTCTTGTTCTACACTCAACTTTCAAACAGCAAAGACGAAACCCTTTCGGCATTGGCTACAAAATCATTGAAAGAAGTAAAGTATCATTTGCGCCATTCTACTAATTGGCTTATTCGTTTGGGTGATGGAACAGCAGAATCTAACGAAAAAGTGCAAGAATCATTAGAGCAAATTTGGCAATTTACAGACGAACTCTTTGAGATGGATAGTATAGATACTGAAATTTTAAATACAGGAATTGGAGTAGATAATACTGCACTAAAACCTCAATGGAATGAGATTGTAAATACTACCCTAAAAAAAGCAAAACTTAACCGACCAGAAGATGCATACATGGCAACAGGAGGTAAAAAAGGATTGCACACTGAATACTTAGGATTTATATTATCAGAAATGCAATATTTACAAAGAGCATATCCTGATGCAAAATGGTAAAATAAATAAAATATGGAAACTGCTCAATACCGTTCCCGACCCTGAAATACCAGTTATTTCAGTTGTAGAATTAGGCGTTATTCATGATGTTATTTTTAGCAATAACAACTATCTTATTACCATTACTCCTACTTATTCTGGTTGCCCAGCAGTAAAAACTTTTCAGGATGATATCAAAACCTGCCTTAAAAAAAATGGAATTAGTAATTTTGAATTAAAAATAGTGTATTCCCCTGCTTGGACTACTGATTGGATGAGTGATGCAACAAAGGAAAAACTCAGAAAATACGGAATTGCTCCACCTTCAAAAACTATTAATTGCCCACAATGTGATTCAGAAAATACGGCACTAATTAGTGAATTCGGATCAACTGCCTGCAAATCATTATACAAGTGTATTGACTGCCTAGAACCCTTTGAATTTTTCAAATGTATTTAGTGCAGTTTATTTGTTAATTACTCGATTGTTCATGTTTCTAAAATCAACAAGTCAACAAATAATCACTTCTTCTTAAAATGGCTAAGAAATTACTATTTTAGCACATTAAAATTTAATAGATGATTCAATTTGAAATAAAGGAAGGTGTAGGAATAATTACCTTAAACCGACCAGATAAATACCATGCTTTCGTAAGAAAAATGGCTTTACAATTACAAGACACATTAGACAAATGCACAGAAGATAAATCAGTAAGAGCAATCCTGATAACCGCTACAGGAAAAGCATTTTGTGCAGGACAAGATTTAGGGGAGGCAACTGACCCAAACGGACCAAAATTGACACAAATTGTTCAAGAACATTACAACCCTATAATCAGAAAAATACGCGATATTGAAAAGCCAGTAGTAGCAGCCGTGAATGGAGTAGCAGCTGGTGCTGGAGCAAGTATTGCCCTAGCATGCGATATTGTAGTAGCAACAGAAAGCACTTCATTTATACAAGCATTCAGTAAAATAGGACTTATTCCTGATAGTGCAGGAACTTTCTTTTTACCAAGACTAGTAGGAATGCAAAAAGCAGCAGCATTAATGATGACTGCTGAGCCAGTTTCGGCTAAAGATGCTGTAGGTATGGGAATGATTTACAAATCATTTTCAGATGAGAATTTTGAAACTGAAAGTTGGAAATTAGTTAGTAAATTAGCCAAAATGCCAACCAAAGGATTAGGCCTTACAAAACGATTATTGAATGCATCTTACAGCAATGATTTGGAACAACAACTAACAATGGAAGATAAGTGCCAAACTATTGCAGGAAATACTGCTGACTTCAAAGAAGGTGTGCAAGCATTTTTAGAAAAAAGAAAACCAAATTTTAAAGGAGAATAAAATGATAAAAGTAAGTGTAATTGGTGCAGGAACTATGGGTGCAGGAATTGCTCAAATTGCTGCTACAAACGGACATGAAGTTTGTCTTTATGATTCCTTTGATGGAGCAACAGAAACTGCCGAAACTAAATTGAAGAAGATACTTAACAGGCTAGTTGAAAAGGAAAGAATAACGCAACAAGAAAATGAAGCAATTCTAGGAAGGATTAACTTCACAAAGGAGATAAAAGAAGTTTCAGGGAGCGGTTTAGTTATTGAAGCCATCATTGAAAACCTTGATATTAAACAAAAAGTATTTACTGAAATTGAAAGTTTGGTTGATGAGGATTGTATTATTGCATCCAACACCTCTTCCCTATCTATTGCCTCAATTGCTAGCGCCTTAAAAAAATCCGAAAGAGTGGTTGGAATTCACTTTTTTAACCCTGCACCATTGATGCCACTTGTTGAGATTATCCCTGCTGTACAAACTGCAGAAGATACTTTAAGTAAAGCAAAATCGATTATTGATTCTTGGAAGAAAGTAACCGTTATAGCAAAAGATACTCCAGGATTTATTGTAAATCGTGTGGCTCGCCCTTTTTATGGAGAAGCACTTAGAATTTATGAAGAAGGAATAGCTGATTTTACAACTATCGATTGGGCAATGCGTGAGATTGGAGGTTTCCGTATGGGGCCTTTTCAACTCATGGACTATATAGGAAATGACATAAACTATACTGTAACAGAAACTGTATTTACTGCCTTCTATTTTGATTCAAGATACAAACCTTCTTTCACTCAAAAAAGAATGATGGAAGCAGGTTACCTTGGAAGAAAATCAGGTAGAGGGTATTATGACTACTCAACAGATACGCCAAAAGCAATTGAGGATAGAGAATTAGGGAAAATAATTTTATGGCGAGTATTGGCTATGCTGATTAATGAAGCTGCTGATGCTCTTTTCCTAAACATTGCTACCAAAGAGGATATTGATTTGGCAATGACTAAAGGAGTAAATTACCCGAAAGGATTACTCGCTTGGGCTGATGAAATTGGGATAGAAAATGTATTAAACCAATTGGAAAACTTACAAACTGAATATGGAGAAGATAGATACAGATCCTCCCCATTATTAAAACGAATGGTTAGAGAAAATAAAACTTTTTACTAAAATGGATTTAGCAAAAAAAGTAGTAGACAAGATGATAAATGGAGATGCCTTTAGTAAATGGCTAGGCATTGAGGTTTTAGAAATTTCTGCTGGTTTTTGCAAATTGAAACTAAAAGTGAGAGAAGAAATGACAAATGGATTTAAAATAGCACATGGCGGAATCACTTATTCATTAGCCGATAGCTGTTTGGCTTTTGCTGCAAATGCGGATGGATTGCAAGCTGTTTCAATTGAGACTTCTATTTCACATACTAAAAAAGTAAACAGTGGCGATACACTAACTGCTGCTAGTAAACAGATAAACAAAAGCAGTAAAACTGCTTTGTACTATATTACAATTACTAACCAAAATAACCAAGAAGTTGCTCATTTTAAGGGTACAGTTTTTCGTACTGAAAAAGAGTGGTTTCCTAAAATTTGAATTATGAAAAAATTATTATTATTTCAATTATGCTTCCCGTTACTTATTGTTGGACAGGTAAATGTTGGAAATGATCAGACTATTTGCTCAGGCGATATTGTTCAAGTAATAGCAAATACTACTATCCAAGCAAGTACTGATTCTTATGAGGTTACAAATATTACTTTTGCTCCTGAAGCAATTATAGGAACGCCCATTTCTCTTAGTGATGATGATGTACAAGGCCCATTTCCTATTGGATTTACTTTTCAGTTTTATGGCGTTAATTATACAAGTTTTTATGTCGGTTCCAATGGGTGGGTAGGATTTACTATTGGTCAGCCTACTGCATTATTAGCTATTCCTATTCCAAACTCAATAGGATATATACCAAGAGATTGCATTATGCTTTCTTATCAAGATTTAGATCCTTCAACATCAGGGCAAGTATTATATCAGACAATAGGTGCAGCTCCAAATAGAAAATTTGTTTTAACATTTGATAGTATTCCTTATTTTGGCAGTCCTGTTGGTGTTGGTCCTGTTTCTTCACAAGTAGTTCTTTATGAAGGCAGTAATGTAATTGACAATCACACTATTGACAAACCTGTACATACTATAAATGCTGTTCAGGGAATTCATAATTTATTAGGAACAAGCGCAACTGTATTTCCTGGGAGAAATGCAACTGTTTGGTCTGCAAACCAGGAATCAGTAAGGTATTTTCCATCAGGAGTTTCTTGGTATAATTCAAATACTGGTCAAATGATTGGTAACGGAGATACTTTACTTTACGCACCTAATCAATCTACTTTTATAGCAGGAGTTATTACTGATAGCACGGGTCAATTTTTTACAGACACTATGTATGTTGAAGTTCTAAACACCAACATTTCCACCACAGGTATTTCTTTATGTAATGGACTAGTAATATTAACAGCTCAAACTGGATTTTCTACTTATAACTGGAGTGGTGGATCATCTACAACAGCAGTGTTAACTGTAAATTCTGCTGGAGTTTATTATGTTGACTATGTCACTTCTAATGGACTTTCATGTCAATCAGATCCTATTACTATTTATTCAGGAAATATTCCTATTACCTTATCTACACCCGACTCTGTGTTTATTTGTCAGGGAGATACAGTTGTAATTGATGGTCCTTTAGGTTTTGCTACTTACAATTGGAGTACTGGAGCAACTACTTCTTCTATTACCACTACATTAACAGGTAATTATAGTTTATCTGTTATAGATGGAAATGGTTGCACAGGAACATCAAACACAACTGCTGTTAGTATATCTCCTCAAACAATTACTGCAACTACAACAGGTTTTTCTTTATGTAATGGTTCTGTTACTTTAGATGCAGGTTCTGGATTTTATTCCTATCAATGGTACAATAATGGCACTATAATGGTAAATGAAACAAATCAAACTTTAGTAGTGACTGCTGCAGGGTATTATACTGTTGAAGTCTCTTATCCAACAGGTTGTACAGCAACTTCCAATCCACTTACCATTTATTCAGGAACAGGACAGTTCTATTTCTTTATTAACACTATAGGTGATGATTCTCTTTGTTTACCTAATGGTCAAGTTATATTGGATGCGGGAAATTATTCTACATTCAGTTGGAATACAGGTGCAACAACACAACAGATAACTGTAAACACATTAGGAAATTATTCTGTTAATGTGACAGATGGAAATGGATGTGCAGGATTATCAAATCCTACCATTGAAGTATCTAATATAGTAAATACATCTGTTATTACTGGCCCCACAAATCCTACTCAGTTTCAAACAGAGACATATTCTGTTTTACCTTCTGCTGGTTCTACTTATAATTGGAATGTAATTGGAGCTACAATACAGTCAGGAAATGGCACTAATTCAATAGATATATTATGGAATAATACTGGAGCTTTCTCTTTCTCCGTTACCGAAACTAATCTAAATGGGTGTATAGGGGAACCTATTTCTCTTATGGTTTCTGTAATTATTTCATCAATTATGGAAATAAATAATCCTAAACAAATTAATAAAATAACTGATGTGCTAGGAAGAAACATGTCAGAGAACAACAATACTTTATTATTTTATATTTATGATGACGGAACAGTGGAAAAGAAAATAATAATCGAATAAAAATTAAAATTATGAAATACAAAGTATTCACCAATACGATTAAGAAAACAATCAATATGAGTAAAAAAACAATCCTAATCTTATTATGTCTTACCTTTATATTGGCATCTTGTAGTACTAGCCGTAAATGTGATGGAGGAAAAAAAATTAAAACAGAAATGTGGTAGTAAATAATCTTCTCATGTTGAGCGCTAGTCGAAATATCTACAATTATAATAAAGTAAATATAGATTCTTCACATTCGTTCAGAATGATAGAATAAATAAACAGATAAAAAAATGACCTATATAATTGATGCAATAAGAACTCCAATCGGAAATTTTGGAGGTACGCTTAAGGAAGTAAGAACTGATGACTTGGGAGCAATTCCAATCAGAGAGTTGGTAAAAAGAACAGGAATTGATGCTAGTAAAATTGATGATGTGATTTTAGGTTGCGCCAATCAAGCTGGGGAGGATAACAGAAATGTAGCACGTATGTCCTTACTGCTTGCAGGATTACCATTCACAGTTCCTGGAGAAACGGTAAATCGTTTATGTGCTTCTGGAATGTCATCTGTAATTCATGCACACAGAGCCATTGCTGCAGGTGATGGAGATTTGTTTATTGCCGGTGGAGTGGAAAATATGACCAGAGGACCTTGGGTAATTTCTAAAGTTTCTAAGCCTTTTGGTAGAGATGCACAAATGCACGATTCTTCTTTTGGTTGGCGTTTTGTAAATAAAAAAATGAAGGAACTTTATGGAGTAGATGGAATGGGAAATACTGCCGAAAACTTAGCAGAGAAATATAATATCTCCCGTGAAGACCAAGATTTGTTTGCTTACAACTCTCAAATGAAAGCTGCAAAAGCACAGGATGAAGGTAGATTTGATCAGGAGATTGTTGCAGTAGAAATCCCACAAAGAAAAAAAGACCCAATCATTTTCAGTAAAGATGAATTTATAAGAGCAAATACAACTATTGAAATATTAGGGAAATTAAGAGCGGCCTTCAAAAAAGAAGGTGGAACGGTAACTGCAGGGAATGCTTCAGGATTAAATGATGGAGCAGCAGCTATGCTTTTAGCATCTGAAAAAGGAGTTAAAGAAAACAACCTCACTCCCATTGCTAAAATTGTAAGCTCAGCTGTTGTGGGTGTTGAACCGAGAATCATGGGTATAGGACCAGTAATGGCATCCAATAAAGCACTTGAAAAAGCAGGATTAACAATGGCAGATATGGATATTATTGAACTAAATGAAGCTTTCTCAGCTCAAGCATTAGCTTGTATTCGTGAATGGGGACTTAAAGATAACGACCCAAGAATAAACCCAAATGGTGGTGCAATTGCCTTAGGACATCCGCTTGGTGTTAGCGGTACAAGAATATTGCAAACTGCAGCTATTGAAC